>WNGK01000273.1_pt1 | contig 71348 bp, 53 predicted proteins | sample 5400601 | NCBI WGS metagenome assembly WNGK01 (sample SAMN13153376, study PRJNA577476) | soil metagenome | isolation source: 60 cm soil or saprolite under Garry oak tree replicate 1 | place: USA:California | collected 2016-06-15
GATCTCGGCGACAGGTCCTACCAGCTCGCGGACCACCTCGGAGACGAGGATCTCGCCGCCCTTGGCCTTACCCGCCACGCGGGCGGCGACGTTGACGGCCGCGCCGAAGATGTCGCCGGCCTCCTCCACCACCTCGCCCGTGTTGATGCCGATGCGGATCCTCAGCTTGCGCTCGGGATTCTGCTTGCTGTATTCGGTGATCGCGCGCTGGATGTCGATGGCGCATTCGACAGCGTGGCGGCTCGAGCCGAAGCTGACCATGACGCCATCACCAAGGCCCTTGATGCGGCGTCCCGCGTGCTCGGTGATCTTCTGCTCGATGATCGACTCGTATGCCTTCATGATCTCGTGGGAGAGCGTGAAGCCTCGGCTCGAGAGCATCTGGGTCGAGCCCTCGACGTCGGTGAACATGACCGTCACCGTGCCCTCGCTCTGTCCGGCGGACAGGCTGCTGATGATGGTCTCGGGCGTGAGCGCCTGCGAGGGGTTGAAATGCTGGCCGAGTCCCTCGGCCACGGCCGTCAGGAGAGCACGGTCGGCCCGGAACCCAGCCTCGCCTTGCGGGTATCTGACCAGCTGCAGAACGCCTGCCTCGACAGCCTGGCGCAGCTCTCGCCCGGCGGATTCTTTGCTCAGCCTGTGCGCTAGCGCGTAATCGCTGGCCTTCAGCTCGGCGCCTTCGAACGCCTGGGTGATCGCCGGCGCCATCCGCAGGTTGAGGCCCTTGCGGCTGATCAGGCTCTCGATGACGGCCTGGATTCGTCGGGTGGCGCCGGTCCCGGTCGGGCCGGTGGCCTGCACGATGGGCAGCATGCCGGCGAACCCGCTCGTGGCCGTGGCCGCCATCTGGCCGAGGGCGGTGGTGGCGCGGGCCATCGCGGTGGCCGCCTGAAGCGCCTGCGAAGCCACGGTTGAGCTTGTCGCGGGTCCTGCTTCGGCCGCGAGCGGCTGGGGCGCGCCGGCGGGGATCGGGGCCGGGGCGGCGGCTTCGAGCTGGGGCGGGATGTCGTAAGAAGGAGCATCGGGCGCAGCCCGCGGGCCGGGGGCGGGAGGCTGGCCTTGCCGAGCCGGGGCCGCCGCGGGAGAGGCGGCCTGGAGGTCGGCGACAGCCGAACGTGCGGCGTCGATCAGCTTTCGCATCTCCTCCTGCATCTCGGGCGTGGAGGCCATGGTCGACGCCAGCTGGGTATCTGAAGCCTGCACCATGTGCTGTGGCGGCTGCGCCGCGCCGGGCCGGTCGGAGCTGAACGGCACGACCACCACCTGCCGGACCAGGCCCTCGCCACCGCGGCCTGCTGACAGGAGCGGGTCCTTGACGACCGGCATCATGCTGTCCGATCCCGCTGGGACGAACCGCGACTTGACGGGGTCGAAAAGGTCCTTGTCGACCTGCACGCCGTAGAAGGCGGCCTTGTCGAGCGAGGTGGGGACGTAGCCCGTGGCGTTGTACTCGAGCCGCAGGTCGGAGCCCATGCCGAGCAGGAAGATGTCGCGCAGGATCGCGCCGTTGGCGTCATAGCCGACGACCTCGGCGATCTGCGCGATCTTGCGCCGCCCGTCGGGCATGCGGGCCTGGTGGACGATGAGGTTGACGGCCGACGCGATCTGCGCGCGCACCGCCTCGAACGGGATGTCGATCGACGCCATCATCACCATGGTCTCGAGGCGGGACAGGGCGTCTCGCGCGGAGTTGGAGTGGATCGTCGACATGCTGCCGTCATGGCCGGTGTTCATGGCCTGGAGCATGTCGAGGGCTTCGGCGCCGCGGACCTCGCCGACCAGGATGCGGTCGGGGCGCATTCGGAGGCTGTTGCGCAGCAATTGCCGAATGGTCAGCTCGCCCTTGCCTTCGACGTTCGGCGGCCGGTGCTCGAGGGCGATGACGTGCGGGTGGTCGATCTGCAGCTCGGCGGCGTCTTCGATGGTGATCACGCGCTGGTTGTGCGGGATGAAGCGCGCGATCACGTTGAGGGAGGTCGTCTTGCCCGAACCCGTGCCGCCGGAGACCAGGACGTTCATGCGTCCGAGGACGGCCGCCTTGAGGAACTCCGCCATGGCCGGGCTCAGGCTGCCCTCGCGCGTGAGGTCGTCCATGCCCAGCACGGCGTCCTTGAACTTGCGAATCGTGAGCGCGGCGCCGTGGATCGCCGCCGGCCGGATGATCGCGTTGACACGGCTCCCGTCCGGGAGGCGCGCGTCCACCATCGGGTTGAGGCCGTCGATATGCCTGCCGGTCGTGGCGACCATGCGCCGGATGGTCTCGAGCAGCTGGTTTTCGTCCTCGAACCGGACATCCGCTTTCGTGAGGACGCCACGGCGCTCGATGAACACCTGGTCCGGGCCGTTGACCATGATCTCGCTCACGGAGCGGTCGTGGAGGAGGCCGTCGAGCGGTCCGTAGCCGACGGCCGCCCGCAGGATGATATCGGCCAGGGTCGTCTTCTCGGGAGCGCTGAGCTCGATGCCGTCCTCCGCCAGGAAACGGTCGAGGTGGGTGCGCACCGCGCGCGAGAAGGCGAGCGTGTCGCCGGTCGTTAGGCCGACGTCGCGGATCAGCGCGAGCCGGTCGCGGAAATCGTTGGCGAGCTTGTTGAGGTCGCGACCTTGCCGGGCGGCCGCCTCCATGATGTCGGTGCGGCGCCGGTTCGGCATCGGCGTTTCCGTGGAGCTGGCCCAGGCGTCGACGAACTGCATCTCCAAGAGCGCGGCCGAGGCGGCGATGGCGGGGATGACGCGCTGGCGCTCGGTGAGCCGGATCTTGATCGCCAGGCCCGCGCCGTCCGCGGCCTGGCCCGGGTCCATGTACACGGCGATCCACTCGCCGTCCCGGAACCGCAGGATGGCTTTGCGCCCCGAGCTCTTGTCACCCGGGTCGGCCTCGAGGTTCGAGTCGTCGACCGCGCCCAGCACCACGTACTTGATGTCGCGCGCGGGAATCCATCGAGCCCGGTCAGACTCAGGCGGCGTATAGATGGGGAAGCCTTCAGCCGTGAGGACGCGCGCGTCCGACTCCCCGTCCTCGAGGCCGCCGTCGAGGCGGTGCACCGACACCTTCACGCGCGTGCCGCGCCTGGCCTCGGCGCGCTGCACCGTCGCTGCGGGCGCTCCGGCCCCGATTGGGAGTGGGCCGCCGTTGGCGGCCTGTGCGGATTGGGTGATGTCCACGTCACTCATCGTGGTTTCCAGGTTCCTCTTGGAGAGGCAATCTCCGGCGATGATAGCTCCGGCCTCCCGCCATCCAATCGGGTTAACCAGGACACTTCAGAGCTCACCGCGGGTGCCCGTGGCGTTCAGGCGGCCGGCGGCGGTCCAGCACCCATTTCGAACCGGGCATCCGCTTCGCCACGCCCTTGACCTCGGCGGCTCGCGCCGACAGGGCGGCCGCGCTCGGGTAGCTGCCGGGCTCGGCGATGACGACCCCGATCGAAACCGACACGAAGTCCGCTCGGATCTTGCTGCCGCTGCGCTCCTCGTACTCGATCCACCCTCGCTCACGGTCGGCCAGGTCGTAGAGGGCGGGCACCGCGGCGTCGAAGCGTTTGGTGATCTCATCAGCGATGCGCTCGGCGAACTGCGGTTCGGAGAGGATGACGAAGTCGTCGCCGCCGACGTGGCCCGCGAATTGCCGCTTCGAGGGGTTTTCCTCGAGGACCTCGAGGATGATCGTGGACAGAGTCTTGATCACGTCGTCGCCGCGGACGAAACCGTAGTGGTCGTTGTAGCTCTTGAACTCGTCGATGTCCGGGTACAGGACGGCGAAGCGTTCATGACCGACGAGGCGATAGGTGATCTCTCGCAGGATGTCCGAGTTGCCGCTCATGCCGGTCAGCGGGTTGAGGTCTCGGGTGGTCGTGGCCCGTGTGATGACCGCGTGCAGTCTCGCCACGAGCTCCTCGGGGATGAACGGTTTAGTCACATAATCGTCCGCTCCGCTGAGGAGGTGTTCGACCTTGTCCTTGAGCGAGTTGCGTACGGTGAGAAAAACCACCGGGATCAGACGCGTGCGAAAGTCCCTTCGCAGGTCGGCCAGGATCTCTTCGCCGGTGGTCGCGCCAAGCATGAGGTCGAGCACGATGATGTCGGGACGCCAGTCCACCGCCGCGTCGTGCGCGGCCTCTCCGTCGCCGATGGCGACGCACTCGAACCCGGCTCGTTCGAGGACGCGCTTGACGAGCTTGAGCATCTGCTCGTCGTCGTCGACGACCAGGACGAGATCCCTGCCGACCTGGGGTGCCTCGGAGGGCGCGCCCGGGGCGGCGCCCGCCCTTCTCACGGCGGTCATAGCGTGCCCGCGGCGGCCCCCGAGTCGGGCGCCGCGGCGCGGCGCTGGCGGAGCTGGTCGGTGAGCTCGATCGCCCGTTCGGCGGCCATGCGGATCTCGGCGATGTCGGCTTTGACCGCCTCCGGGTCGTTGGTCTCGCCGCCGATCAGCTCGCAGTAGTTGACGATCACGGCGAGCAGGTTGCGGAAGTCGTGGATCAGGACGCGGTTGGGATCGGGCTGCTCGGCGCCCTGACTCACAGCCGCTTCACCAGTCGCCACGTGTTCACCTCGCCATCGCTTTCGTATCCCAGCTCATCGAGCACCTTGCGAGCGATCGCGAGGCCGCGGCCGGCCTCGCTGGTCGGCGCCGGCATGGCGGGGGTGAGGTGATTATGAAGTGGCGGTCCCCAGTCGGTTAACAGAGCGGTTAGCGTTTTCGCCTTCAGGCGAAGGTCGAATTCGACGAGGGGTGCGGCCGAGCCTGGAGCAAGCGCGTACAGCAGCACGTTGGCGCCGATCTCGGCGAGCGCGCTCTCGAACAGCATCAGCGGGCGATCGCCGGCGTCGCGCCGCATGTGCACGCGGACCAGCTGCACGGAGCGGTGGAGCGTATCCAGGCCCTCCTCGAGACGGGTCAGCGTGGCGTGGAAATCGAAAGAGCCGCCTCTGGCGACGGGGTCAGAAATCAGTCAGGGCTTCCTCGACCGTGGCGTAGTAAGGGAACACCCGGTCCAGCGTGGTCAGCTCGAGCACCACCCGAACCTGCTGGTTCGGCGCCGCCAGTCTCAGGTCGCCCTTCGAGCTGCGCACCTGCTTGAGCGCAGTCACGACCGAGCCCAGCCCAGAGCTGTCGACGAAGCTCACTCCCTCCAGGTCGATGATCAGGCGCGCCTGGCCGTTCTTCATCGCCTCGCTGACGGCCTCTTTCAGCGCGGGCGCTCCGGTGACGTCGAGACGGCCGGATGGGGCGAGCACCGTGACTCCGGTGTCCGTCTGCCGGCTCTCCACGTCGAGGGTCACCTGTTGCATTTCTCCATGGTGGGAAGCCTATATCGGTCGGGCCCGGATTCGCCCCCCTTACACTCACTCGCAAATGGCCTCCGAAGTTGGTCAGGGGCAGCGGGTCCTGATCGTCGAGGATGAGCAGCCCCTGGCCGAGGCGATGGCCCGAATTCTGCGCAGCCGGGGTTTCCAGGCCGAAATCGCGCTCACCGGAGCCGAGGCGAGAGAGCGATTCGGCGCCGTCGATTACGCCCTGGTCCTGATGGACGTCCGCCTGCCGGACGAATCCGGTTACGGCCTCCTCGGCGAGCTGCACAAGAAGCTTCCGGCGCCGGCGGTGGTGATGGTCTCCGCCGTCGACGACCCTGAGCTTGGGAGGGCGGCCGTCGAGCATGGCGCGTACGGCTACTTCGTGAAGCCGGTCGGTGCGACCGAGATCTACCTCGCGGCCGTGAACGCGCTGCGGCGGCGGAGTGTCGAGACGGAGTACCGGTCCAACCTGGTGCGGCTCGAGGCGATGGTCGCCGAGCGCTCGGACCAGATGGCTCGAGCCGCGGCGCTGCAAGCCGGCATGCTGCCGGCGTCTCCCCTGAGAGGCCAGGGCTTCGAGGTGGCCGCCAATTTCACCGCCGCGCGAGAGATCAGCGGCGATTTCTATGACTGGCACCAGCCCAATCCAGGGTCTGTCGCCATCACGCTGGGCGACGTCATGGGCAAGGGGCTGCCCGCGGCGATCATGATGGCCACAGTCCGTGCGGCGCTGCGCGGGTCGGCAGGACTCGACGACATGGAAGAGGGCGTGCGCCTCGCGGCCAGGGTGATGGCGACCGCGCTCGAGGTCAACCACGCCTTCGTGACCCTTTTCCATGGCGTCTATGAGTCACAGACCGGCGACCTCCACTACATCGACGCCGGTCACGGTTACACGCGATTGCTCAGGGGCGCGACCGGTCAGGAGGCGCTGTCGGAGCGAAGCGCTCCCATCGGCATCTTCCCCGACAGCAAGCTCACCGTCGGCACCGCGCACCTGGATCCCGGCGACACGCTGGTGGTTTTCACGGACGGGCTCATCGAGCTGCGCCCCGACCTGGGGACCAAGGACGTGCCGCTGCCCTACGACGCACGCCGTGCCGCCAATGTGCAGGACCTGGTCGACATCCTCGCCGAGGGCTCGCGCAACCGAGAGTTGACGGACGACGTGACGGTGCTGGCGCTGAGGCGCCTCTAAAACCTGGCCCGATTCCGAACGTGCGGCGTCAACCGCGTGCTTGGCGGCTGATAATTGCGCTCGTTTGGCGTCAGCAGTGCGTTTTGGGGCCTCATCGACAGGGCCTCACGCACCTGTGCCACGACGATGTCCGGGCGATGGTGGATGTCCGCAGCCGTGAAACGCAAGAGGCGGAATCCGGCATTGATCAGCATGTTCTGCCGGCGGTCGTCCTCGACGAGGCGCTCACGGTGGTTGCCTCCGTCGTACTCGAGAACGAGCCGCGCCCGGGGGTAGTACAGGTCCGCCCTACCGACGAACCGTTGCTCACCGTCACGGAGACCTCTCTGGACATCTGGCTGGGGCAGGCCGGCCTGGATCAGCAGCCACCGAAGCCGAGTCTCCATCGGCGATTCGGCTGGAGCCGAAAGTGCGGCAAGCGAGCGCAGCCGGCGCGCGCCAGCACGACCTTTCGTCGCCTCGGCGTGGCGTCTCAGAGCGGCGGCGTCTGTGAGGCCCAAGGCGACCACCATGTCGATCGCAACCAGGGCCTCCACCGCTTTCCACCGAAGGCAGATGTCGGAGATAGTGCGGCGCAGTTCCGTCGCGCGCAGCCCTCGCACGGAAACGATCTCCCGTCGTGAGATTTCACAGCGGCGAACGCATAGCCCGTCACGGGACCGGATGCCTGAGCGTGCGGGTACCACTATCTCGACCGGATCATTCGGGCGGAGGTCGAGGCCCAGGAGCCAGGCTGCAGTCGCGCCGGCGAAGACGGCTTCCGGTGGCAGCAAACGTTGCCACGCCGAGAGCAGCAGCCAATGGTCTTCGCGCAGGCCACTCCAGCAGTAGAGCTCCGCGCCGAGACGTCGCCAGGCTCTGCCCCTGAGGCAGCTCAACGTGAGCCCGGCGATGCGCGCCTCGTCCAGGCAGAACGGCCGTCTCGTCAGCTCGGGTGGGATACGGGGTCTCCTGGCCACAGCCGCAGCATGTCGCGCCGGCAAGGTTTCGCCAACCCGTCCGGTAAAGCACCCACAAATTCCGCACGCTTGGATCCGAACGCGCCCCGATGAGAGGCGTGGTGCGCGCGTTTGGCTTCAGAAGTGCGAAATTGGCTCCCTCGGACGACGTGACGGTGCTGGCGCTCAGGCGCCTGTAACCGGAACGGCAGCGGTTTCGTTCCCCGAGCCGAGCCAGCGCTCCAGGACCGCCGCCACGATGTGGAGCTTCACAGGCTTGGCGATGTAGTCGTCCATGCCGGCGGCAAGGCAGCGCTCGCGGTCGCCGGCCATCGCGCCGGCGGTCATCGCGATGATCGGCACATGCCTGCCGTCACTTTCGGCACGCCTGATCTCGCGAGTGGCCGCGTAGCCGTCCAGCTCGGGCATCTGGCAGTCCATGAGCACGGCGTCGTAGGCCACGCGGCCGATCACCTCGAGCGCCTCGCGGCCGTTGCCCGCCACATCGGCTCGGTAGCCCAGCCGCTCGATCATCCGCACCGCGACCTTGAGGTTGGCGGCATTGTCTTCGACGACCAGGATGCGCGCCCATCTATGGCGCGCGGCGGGAGGCCCGCTGCCCTCCCGGTTGATGCGGCGCTTGGTGTGCACCGGCCGCGATGCGAGCAGGGACTGAAGCACGTCGAACAGCTGCGCCGGCCTCACCGGCTTGACGAGCTCGATGTCGACCCCCGGCACCGGCTTCTCCGAGCGGCCCGCGGACGTAAGGAGGATGACGACCATATCCTTCAGCTTCGGGTCGGCCTGGATGCTCGACGCCACCGACGCACCGTCCATCTCCGGCATCATCAGATCGACGATCGCGACCTCGAAAGGGTCGTCCTGCTCGGCCGCTTCGCGAAGTGCCTTGAGCGCCTTGCCGCCGGTCTCGAAGCTTCGCTCACGCGTCCCCCACGAGTCGAGGTAGCGTTCGAGGATTACGCGGTTGGTGCGGTTGTCGTCGATGATCGCAATCGCAGTCTCGGCCAGCGTGCCGACAGGCTGTGGCGCCGCGGCCTTCAGCTCGGACTCTCGAAACAGCGCTGTGAACCAGAAGCCGCTGCCCGCGCCCTTCTCGCTCTCGACCCCGATCTCGCCACCCATGAGCTGGGTCAGCATGCGGGCGATGGCGAGGCCGAGACCTGTACCACCATGGCGGCGCGTATTCGAGCTGTCGACCTGCGAATACGTGGAGAAGACGCGAGCCTGCTCGTCGCCTGTGAGCCCCACGCCGGTGTCGGCGACCTCGAACCGGATCATCACGCCGGGCGTCGTCGTGTCCATGCGCTTCACACCGACCACGACCTCCCCCGAGTCTGTGAACTTGATGGCGTTGCCGACCAGGTTTATGAGCACCTGGCGCAGCCGGCCCGGGTCGCCGATCACGCTCTGGGGCAGCTGGGGATCGACATCGAGGATGAGCTCGACGCCCTTGTTCGCCGCGGGCTCCGCGAACAGCTCGACGGCCTCCTCGGTGACGTGCTTGGGGCTGAAATCGATCGTCTCCATACGCACGCGACCCGCTTCGATTTTCGAGAAATCGAGGATGTCGTTGATGATGTCGAGCAGCGTGTCGCCTGACGTCCGGATCGTGTCCACGTAATCGCGCTGCTCGGGCGTGAGGTCGGTGTCGAGAAGAAGCCCGGTCATCCCGATAACGCCGTTCATCGGCGTGCGGATCTCATGACTCATGGTGGCGAGGAACTCCGACTTCACACGCGTCAGCTCCTGCAGCTCCTGGTTGCGCTGGGCAAGATCGGCCAGCACCTCGGACCTGGCCGCCTCGGCCGCCAGCGTGGCCGCATGGCTGCGTTCCTGGTCCGCCACCACGCGGCGCACCATCGTGCCCAGGGCGACGAGCACGAGGGCGGCCAGAAGCGCCTGCCCCGCGTCGGCGGCGCTCGGGTTGGCAAGCGCCACCGCGATGATGTTCGCCACGGCCAGGGCGGCGCCGATGGCGAACTCGACGGTGGTGTAGTACAGGGCCAGGAAGAGCAGCGGCAGCAGCAAGAATGGGAACGCGTGTAGGACGCTCGATCCGAACTGGGCTTCCAGCACGAAGGCGATGGCAAGGCCGCCGATGGGCGAGATCGCATGCAGGACGCGCGGGATTCGCTCCCACGGAAGGACGATCAGGGCCGCTGCCAGGGCCGCGAGAATCGTGGCGACTGCGATGCCGAGGAGAGATCCCGACGCCCACAGCGGGTAGAGCGCGAGTGCGAATCCCGCCAGCACCGGGATCGCGCTCGCGAGCTTTCCCACCCTGGGAGGCTCCAGCGGCGCCAGCGGCCCAACCACGAGCAGGACGCCGATGGCCGCCGCGAGCAGCAGAGGGGGAGTCTCGACGATCGGGCCGAGGCCGCGCAGGCTGACCAGCCCGACGATCGCCAGGCCCAGGAACGGGTAGACCCGCCGGGCCAGTCCTTCGGCGCGCAGGGGCGTCTTCATGTCTTTCGATGTGGCGGGAATCTTGGCGGTCGAAACCGAGGCTTAAGGGGGGTCCGTGGAGCCTGTCCGCCCTTACACTTTGCGTCCTGCGCACATTCCATCCCGCCAGGGGGGGCGAGGTTATCGGGGTGCTGCCAGGAAGGGGTCCGCGGCCTGAAATCGTGCCGTACCGGACGCGGGGCCTGGTCCATCGAGCCACACCCTACGTCGGCATAGCCGCGGTTTTTGCGGTCGCGATCGCAACCGGCGCGCCGTCGCTGCTCGTGTTCCCGCTGCTGGTGCTCATCGTGCTGTCCGCCGCGCTCTTCGACGATCGCAATGCGCTGCTCGCCGTCGGGATCGTGGCGTCGCTGGCGATACTCGCGATCAGCATCACCCAGCTCGGGCCATGGTCCAACGTGCTCACGGCCGTCTTCGAGGTGGCCGCGCTCGCAATGGTGGGCGGCTCGGTACAGGAGGTGGTGCGTCACGCCCGGGAGGCCGAGGGTACCGCACAGAAGAGGGCCGTGGAGCTCGAGTCTGTCGACGAGCGGCTCGCGATGATCCTCGAGGCGGCGACGATCGGGCTGGGCGTGGTGAAGATGGACGGCCGGTGGGTGCAGGCCAACCCGAGGCTGGCGACGATCCTCGGTCGAAGCCGCGACGAGATCCTGCAGACACGGCTCCCCGACGGCATCGTCGAGAGCGATCGGCGCACCGTGGCGAACGCGCTGCTCCAGCTCGGCCGCCGGGAGATCGAATTCTGGGAAGGCGAGGTGGAGCAGGCGCGCGTGGACGGCGGGCGCGCATCGGTCGCCCTTGCCATCGCCCCCATCGCCGACCATGGCGCCGCCGATTCGCTGCTGCTCGTACAGGAGTCGGACATCACCGCCCGCAAGCGCCGCGATTCCATGCGCGACGCCCTGGTCGACGTCCGCCACGTGGTCGTCACCGCCGGCAGCATGGAGCAGGCGGCCCCGGCGCTGCTGGACACCCTGTGCACCCACCTGGGTTGGGACCTCGCCCAGTACTGGAGCGTGGACGACGAGCGGCACGCACTTCGCCTGAGGTGCTCATGGCGCAAGGACGGCTCGGGCGTGGGAGACCTCTACGACCCGGTCAGGAATCTCTCCATCGAGGCGGGTGGAGGCCTGGTCGGCAGGGTGTGGCAGTCGGGCGTCGCCGCCGCGCTGGACGACCTGGCGACCGACGACAACGAGCAGGCGAGCGCGGAGCGCCGCGCCGGCTTGCGTGGGGCGGTCGCGTTCCCGGTCATCGGCGGAGGCTCGACGATCGGCGTGATCGAGCTTCTCGGGCGCGAGGTCCGGCACACCGAGGACGACATGGTCGCAGTCCTGTCCACCGCCGGGGTCGAGATTGGCCAGTTCGTCCAGCGCGTCGAAACCGAGGAAGCCCTACGCCACAGCGAGGCCGACCACCGCGCGATCTATGAGCGATCGCCGATCGGCATCGGGCGCGTGGGCTCCAACGGCGAGCTGCTCGAGTGCAACCCGGCCTTGCTGCGCATGCTGGAGCACGACGTCGACACCATGCGCTCGCAGGCGTGGCCGGACCTGATGCGCGCATACGACCAGGCGGCCGGCCGGGCGCGGCTGGCGCCGATGCTGGCGGGTATCACCGACCAACGCAGCCTCCAGGTCCGCGCCGCCACGGGCGGTGGCCGGTGGCTGTGGTTGCAGCTGACCGCGACCTCGATCCCCGACGACAGAGGCCGCCCTGAGCACGTGCTGGTGATGGTCGAGGATGTGACCGCGGTCCGCGACACGCAGGACCGGCTGGCCGAGGCCCTCGACTCGCAGCGCAACGTCAACGCCACGCTCGAGAAGCTCGACCGCACCAAGACCGAGTTCCTCTCGATCGTCAGCCACGAGTTCAGGACCGCGCTGACCGGGATCCAGGGATTCAGCGAGCTGATCCGCGACGGCGGCCTCGAGCCGGACGAGCTGCGGGCGTACGGCGGGTACATATTCAATGACGCGGACAGGATCAACCGCCTGATCGGCGACATGCTGGACCTCGACCGCATGGAGTCGGGCCGTATGAGCATCCGCGTGACGGACGTCGACATCAACGAGGTGCTGAGCGACGTCATGGCCAGGGCGACATCGACGTCGGGCGTCATCGTCGACATCAAAGCCGACCTCGATCCTCGCCTTCCCATCGTCGCCGGCGACCGCGACCGGCTCATCCAGGTGCTCAGCAACCTGGTCAACAACGCGGTCAAGTACTCGCCCGACGGCGGGATCGTCACCATGTCGACGCGCGCGGACGGAGCGTTCGCGCTCATCAGCGTGACGGACACCGGCCTCGGCATCCCTGCCGATGAGATCGGCCACGTCTTCGAGCGGTTCCGGCGCGTGAGGAGCGGCGCCGCGCAGTCGATACCCGGGACCGGGCTGGGCCTGACGATCGTTAAGCAGATCGTCGAGATGCACGGTGGCAAGATCTGGGTGGAGAGCGCGGTGGGTCACGGTTCGGCGTTCCACTTCACCATCCCCCTGGCGGCGGAGCCCGCGACGCAATTGCAGCGCCGCCATGCCTGATCTGGGGGCGCATGACGGTTATGGCTCTCGCATGGTGCTCGTGGCCGACGACAACGAGGTCGCGCAGCGGCTCTGCCGGCGCGTCCTCGAGAAGGCGGGCTACAGCGTGCTGATCGCGTCGGACGGGACGCAGGCTGTCGACCTGGCGCTGGCCCAGAACCCGGACGTCATCCTCATGGACGTTGCGATGCCCGGCATGGACGGGCTCGAGGCCATGCGTCGCATCAAGGCCGTGCGGCCGGAGATGCGGGTCGTCATCGCCAGTGCCCATTCCATGGTCAGTGACACCGAGCGCTTCCTCGCCGCGGGCGCGGACGACGTCCTCAGCAAGCCGTTCCGGCTGGGCGACCTGGTCGCGGTCGTCGCAAAGCTGACGGCCAGGCCCACGGCCTGATGAAGGACCTCACCGGCACCAGGATCGGCAGCTACGAGATCGTCGAACGCCTGGGCGGCGGGGGCATGGCCGTCGTGTATCGCGCGGTGCAGCAGCCCCTCGGCCGGGAGGTGGCGCTCAAGGCGCTGTCGCCCGAGCTCTTCCAGGACGACGGCTTCGTCAAGAGGTTCGAGGCCGAGGCGAAGACGCTGGCGAAGCTCGACCATCCCAACATCCTGCCGATCTACGATTTCGAGCTTGCCGACGGGCTGGCCTACCTGACGATGCCGCTGATCCGCGGGGGCACGCTGCGCGACGTCCTGAACCGCGGACCGCTGGACACGGTGTCCGCGTGGCGCTACCTGCGCGAGATCGGGGACGGCCTCCAGCACGCGCACGACGCCGGGATCGTCCACCGCGACCTCAAGCCGACCAACGTCTTGATCCATTCCGACGGCCGGGCCATGCTGGCGGACTTCGGGCTGGCCCGCGGCGCGGGCCAGCCCACGCACCTCACGACGGTGGGACTTGCCATCGGCACGCCCGGATACATGGCGCCCGAGCAGGTGATGGGCCACGATGTCGACCGGCGCGCCGACATCTACGCGATGGGCGTGCTCACCTTCGAGATGCTGACGGGCCGCCTGCCCTTCGTCGGCGCCAACCGCATGGAGGTGGCGTATTCGACCGTCAACGCGCCTATACCTTCGGCCGCCAAGCTGAACGCGGTCCTGCCCGACGAGCTCGACGTGCTTCTCGCCAAGGTGCTGGCCAAGGATCCCGCCCAGCGACCGCAGACCGTGAAGGACCTCCTGACGCAGATGGCCAGGCTGCCGCAGCGACGCTCGGTCGGAGCCCCGGCCGCGGCAGCCGCGGTGGCGGTGGTGGCGCGCTCCGCGGCTCAGCCGGCGCCCAGCTCCGCGCCGCTGGAGACCGCGGCGATGAGGCTCATCTCAGCGCCGGCGCATCTGCACGGCTCCCCGCCGCCGACACCGAGCACGGGATCATCCGGAGGTTCGTCGGCGATCCGGACTCTGCAGATGATGGGCGTGAAGCCGGCGAGGGCGCGAGGTCGCTTCATCCTCAACTCGCACGTCGCCAACCTCATCCACGTGGCCCGCGACGTCACCGGAGTGCGCTGGCCGGAGATCGCGTACACCGCCGGCCTGGCACAGTTCGTCGATCATGATCCGCCCAACGACGAGCAGCTCGCCACGCCGGTCGAGTACCTGGGCCGGCTGAACGAGGCGTTCGAGACCATCTACGGGCCCGAGGCCGAGGATGAGCTTCGCGCTTGGGGACGGCGAGCGACCGAGCGATGGCTGGCCGAAGGCAGGCATGGGATGGGCGGCCCGCGGCGGCTGGTCCCCGGCCGCCAGCGCAAGCTGGCGGGGATCGTCAGGTCGTTCAGCGAAGCCATGGACAACGTCCGAGGTGAGCACACGCATGCCTGGCTTCAGGTCGACGAGTTCCAGTTCTGGCTCGTGAACTTCTCGAACATGTTCGCGCTCGGACGCATCAAGACCGTCAAGTCGTGCCACGTGTGGGTGGCAACCATCGAAGCGATCCTTCGTTGGGCGGGCCTGGCCAACGACTGGTATGTGGAAGAGGTCGAATGCGGGTGCATGACCGGCACCTTCGACTGCGTCTTCGCGATCCGCTCCGTCGAAACCTAGCCTACTAAAAGACTTGCTGAGTGGAGCCTGAGGCCGGATTTACTCCGGCCGTCAACCCGCGCGTCACCTTCCAAGCGCCGCCAACGTGGCCGAAGAGCGAGGGGTTCCGTAGGGGAGTACATCTGTACTCCCCTACGACATTAAGAAGGCCCTCCACCAACGGGCGAAGGACCTTCAGAAAGGAGGGAGGGCTGCTTTTCGCGGACTACCCGCTCACAGATCTTAACCTGCGGGGGCCTTTGTGGACAGAGTGAGTTAACAGGCCGTCGTCGATTTGGAGGGAGTGGATTTTGGTTAGAGTCCGCTGGTGCCGCGCTTCGCGATCGATGTCACGCCATGCTGGAGACCTCAGCGCGTGGGCATGCTCACCGTCGCGGTCGAGCTTGCCCGCTCCCTGGTGGCGGCTCGCGATGGAGATGACTTCACGCTCCTTTGCAGCCGGGAGCGCCCTGCATCGTTGGCCGGCCTCGACTGCGATGCGGTCCTGGCACCCTACCGGCACGAGCTGGTGCTGAAGACCCGATGGCTGCCGATGATCGAGCCGCAGCTCGGCTGCGACGCCATCCTCTATCCATACTGGCCGAGCCCGCCCCGGCGCCGGCGGGGGGCGCCGCCAGCGGCGGTCTACGTCCACGACCTCGCCTTCCGCCTTCGCCCTGCCGAGGTCCCCTGGCAGCAGAGGGCCTATTTCGGCACCATTCTCGGACCCGCCTTGCGGCAGGCGGCCGCCGTCTTCGTCCCCTCGGAGACCACTCGCCGCGACCTGCTGGCCGCCTACCCGGTGCCTGGGCTCGATGGCCGGGTCACGGTGGTTCCCGAAGGCTTGAGCACGCACGCGAAAGCGGGCGTTCTGCCTGACGGGATCGAGCCGGGGTTCATCCTTGCGGTCGGCACGGTCGAGCCGCGCAAGAACTACTCGCGGCTGCTCGCGGCCTACCGGCGCCTCCGCAGCCGGCCGGGCGCGCTGCCGATCGTCATCGGCAAGCGTGCGGGAGTGCCCCCGCTCGTCATCGCGGGCCGGCCCGGATGGGCATACGGCGACACGCTCCGAAGGATCCAGGCCGAGCCCGGCGTCCGCTACCTCGGGCACGTCGGCGAGCCGACCCTGGAGGCGCTCTACGAATCCGCGTCGGTCCTCGCCTTCCCGAGCCTTTATGAGGGATTTGGTCTTCCGCTCCTGGAGGCGATGGCTCACGGCGTGCCGGCCGTGATCGGCAGGACGGGCTCGCTGCCCGAGCTGGCCGCCGGATCGGCGATAGAGGTCGACGCAGAAGACGTGGAAGCGATCTCAGGGGCGCTCGAAAAGCTGCTGTCGGACGCGGACCTGAGAACGACGCTCGGCGCGGCGGGCATGCGGCGGGCCGCCGAGTTCACCTGGGAGCGGGCGGCGGACCTGACGATCAAGGTCCTGCGCCGGATCGGTCAACCGCCTCCGCTAGGATCAGGTTGATGACCCGAGGTCGCGTGGCTGTGCATGCGCTGCTCGCCGGCCGCGCCCACGACTACATGCAGCTGGCCCGGCCGCTGCTGCGCGCGCTCGAGCAGTCGCACCATTTCGAGCTCGAGGTGATCGCAGACCCGGAGGCCCTTTCGATCGGGCGCGCCACCGTGATCCTGGCCGCCAGCGACCACACGCTGTCCACCCAGCAGACGGGCGAGCTCACCGAATTCGTGAAGCGGGGTGGCGGCCTGATCGTGCTGGGCGGGACGCTCGCCGCCTGGAATGGGCACGGTCAGCTTGGCGAGCTGGCGCGGTGGACCCCTACCGGTCCCGGCCCCATGACCGAGCTGGTGCTTCGAGCCGACCCTTCGCATCCGATCACCGAGAGGTTGGGTCCCGACGTGAAGCTCACCGACGAGCTCTACCTCTCGGAAGGTCCGCCGGCCGGCGCGTCGGTCCTGCTGAGGACGAGCTGGCATTTCAGCGAGCAGGTCGTCGCCTACGAACGTCAGGCGGGTGGCGGACGCTTCGTCCATATCGGGCTCGGAAATTCCGCGTCGACGTACGCAGACACCACGTTTCAAAAGCTCGTGCACCGCGCGCTCCTGTTTGCGGGCGGGCATCGGCCGCCCGCTCCCGTCGGCGTAGGGCTGGTCGGCTATGGAGCCATCGCGCGCGATCACGCGGCTTCGATCGGCGGCGTCGCCGGACTACGCCTCGGCGGAGTGTGCGACATCTCCCTCGAGCGAAGGCACCTGGCTGCGCGCGAGCTCGGCGTCCCCGTGCACGCCGGCGCGGACGCCCTGTACGAAGACCCGGACGTCGGCCTGGTGGTCATCGGCACGCCGCCGGTCGCGCATGCTGACGAGGTCCTGGCCGCGCTGTCGGCGGGCAAGGATGTCGTCTGTGAGAAGCCGTTCGCGCTGCGTGTGGACGAGGTCGATCGCATGATCGACGAGGCGGCCGCTCGGGAGCGTTTGCTCACTGTGTACCAGTGCCGCCGGTGGGATCCGGATTATGTTGCGCTGAGGAACGTCGTCAGCTCAGGCGGTATCGGCGAGCTCTTCTACATGGAGTCGTTCATCGGCGGCTACTCGCATCCGTGCGGGTTCTGGCACAGTCACGAGCCGATCTCCGGCGGCACCATCTACGACTGGGGCTCGCACTACTTCGATTGGATACTGCAGCTCTTCCCGGATACGGTCAGGACCGTCTCGGCCCACGCGCACAAGCGCGTGTGGCACGACGTCTCCAACTCGGACCAGGTACGGGTCGACCTCACGTTCGCCGGCGGGGCCCAGGCGAGCTTCCTGCAGTCGGACATAGCCGGCGCGGTGAAGCCGAAGTGGTACCTGCTCGGCACGCGCGGCGCCGTGGTGGGCGAGTGGCGGGACGAGGCGGTGCCCGCCGACTTCCCCGCGCGCGTCAAGGTCTTCCGACCGGCCGATGGCGGCGGGTCGCACCAGGAGATCCTCGCGCTGCCGGCGCGAGACGATCACGGGTTCTATCGCAACCTTGCCGACCACCTCGCCTGGGACGAGCCGCTCGCGGTGACGGCGGTCGAGGCCAGGCGCACGGTCGCGGTCATGGAGTCCGCGGCGCGCTCGATCGCCCGCGGCGGCGCTCAGGTGGAGGTAGACACATAACCGAGCGCGTAGGCTGGGGAGTGCTTGGCGCGGCGCGAATCGCGGACAGCGCAGTCGTCCCCGCCATCGCAGCGTCGCGCAATGGGTGGCTCGTGTCCATCGCAAGCCGGGACCCCGAGCGTGCGACTGAGCTCGCATCTCGGCATTCTTTCGCCAGGGTCGCCGCGTCGTATGAGGCGATCCTTGAAGACCGCGAGGTGGATGCCGTCTACATCCCGCTGGTCAATTCGCTGCATCGTGAGTGGACTCTGCGTGCGCTCGCGGCCGGCAAGCACGTGCTGTGCGAGAAACCGCTCGCGATGAATGCGGCCGAGGCCGAGGAGATGGCGGCCGCGGCAAAGCACGAAGGTGTCCACCTGATGGAGGCCTTCATGTATCGCTTCCATCCCCGCATCCGAGAGTTCGTCGAGACCGTGCACGATCCGCTCCACGTCCAGGCACGATTTGGGTTTGGCCTCAACGCCCCGCTCGACTATCGCCTGCAAGCCTCACTCGGCGGTGGGGCGCTGCTCGACGTCGGTTGCTACACGGTCGACGTGACACGCTGGATCATGGGCGAGCCGGACGAAGTTTTCGCGACGTTCAGGCTTGACTCTTCCCGCGACGACGCGGTCGACATGACCGTCACCGCGCTGCTCCATTTCGAGTCCGGGGCGACGGCCTCCATCTGGGCCAGCTTCGAGTCGCCCGAGGAGCAGGAGCTCATGGTCGTGGGGCGCGATTGGTCCCGGCGACTGGAGCGACCGTTCCACGCGCGCGACTCCGACGATCCGTATCAGCTGATGGTCGAGTCGTTCGGTGACAGCGTCTTCGAGGACCGGCCGGTGGCGATTCCTCCCTCCGAGTCCGTTGCGAACATGAAAGTCCTCGACCGCATCCGCGCGTCGGCGGACGCGGCGCTCAGCCGGTAGAGCGCAGCGGAATGTCAGCCTCGAGGTAGCCGCCCAATCCGCGGCCCTGCCATCCTCGGCCGCGGGCGCGTAGCGCGCGACCGCGACAATGGCGCGCTCGTCCAGCGCGATGAGTCCCGGTCATGCTGGTCGACGTCCACCAACTTGCGATCTCTTGAACACGAGGCACGTCGTTGTGCCGTGCGCGAGAAGCTTGCCCGTCTTCTCCGCGATGAGCCGTCCTGTGGCGGTCGCGATCTTGCCACCGCGGTGGATCACGACGCCCTCGCAGCGCATCGGTCCAGTCGCCAGTGTGATGGGACGGACGAAGTTGACCTTGGTTTCGAGGCTCGCGTAGGCCTCGTCCGCCGCCAGCGTCGTGTGCACGGCGCAGCCCATGGCGGAGTCGAGGATGGTCATCGCAAAGCCGCCATGCACGACACCGATCGGGTTGTACAGGTGCTCGCCGGCCTCGCCGACGAATGTCACACTGCCTTCCTCGACCGTGCCTCCAGTGAAACCCATCGTCGCGGTGATGGGTGGGCTTGGCAGCTTGCCGGCGAAGATGGCGCGCATGAATTCCAGTCCGCTCATGCCGGCCGTACCCTCGAGCGTGGCCATCGGATCCGCCCAGGTGATGGTTCGGGTCCGCGCAGAAGCCACGTTCAGAACCGGATCAGCGATTTGAAGCGCGGTTCGTTCTTCAACGGCGCGAGATCGACATCGCCGGCAGCCATAGGTGCTAGGTCGGGCCGCATGGCCACAGCTTCCTCCATGGGCTCGGTCTCGCGTGACCTTGCGCCGGCCACGAATTGGCGTTCTGTTTCGCGCTCGGACTCGAGGAGCCTGCGCACGGCGGCGCTCATGGCACGCAGAGTAGCGGATGGTCAAGCCGCGGTTTTGGGTGCTCTCTCCGCCGATTGTGCAGCTTGCTCGGGAACTGCTTCAGCCTGCACCCTGGCGACCGGCACGACCTGGCGGAACCTCGCCACGGCCGATTTCCAGTCCGCAAGGATTGCCGCCGCTCGCGAGCTGCCCGTCCTGCGGTGGTGCTCCTCCATGAGCGAACGGAGCTCGGCCTCGTCCTCTTCGGGGACCTCGCGCGCGACCACGCTGTCCGCATTGAGCTGCTGCCACTCGGTGATGTAGGCGACCCCTCCAGTCATCCCCGCTCCGGCGTTCCAGCCCACCACGCCCAGCGCGACCGCCACCCCGCCGGTCATGTATTCGCAGAAGTGATCGCCCGCCCCCTCGACCACCGCCATCGCGCCGGAGTTCCGCACGCAGAAACGCTCCCCGACCCGGCCGGCGACGAACAGCCGGCCGCCTGTGGCGCCGTAGCAGATGGTGTTGCCGGCCAGGACAGGGTCAGGGGACGTGTCGTCGGCGAACGGGCGGATCGCGATCACCCCACCGCCCATCCCCTTGCCGACGTAGTCCTGGGCTTCGCCTTCGAGCATCAGCTCCACGCCCTCGTCGATGAAGGCGCCGAAGCTCTGCCCGGCGCTGCCGCGATACTGGCGCGACTCGCCCGAAGCGAGGGCCGCGCCGACGGTCCGCTTCGAGTTGTCGATGATGCCGCTCGGCGGCGGCGGAGCGGGCGCGTCACCGTTGCGAGCCCAGGTCCGGCGGCGGGGCTGCGCCGCAGCGGTGGCGCCGAGGATGAATGAGAGGTCGAGCTCAGATGCGCCCGCGGGCTCGAGCAGGTCGGCCCTGCCCACCACGTCGTCGAGGTTGGCGATGCCCATCGCGGCGAGCTGCACGCGCGCCTCGCCGGCGATATGCAGCAGGTGGTTGATCACGTGCTCGGGCCGTCCCTCGAACTTCGCGCGCAAGTCTTCACGCTGGGTGGCGATGCCGGTCGGGCACGTGTTGAGGTGGCACTGGCGTGCCATGTCACAGCCGAGCGCGACCAGCACACCCGTGCCGAATCCGAACTCTTCGGCGCCGAGCATGGCTGCGATGACGATGTCGCGGCCGCTGCGCAGGCCGCCGTCGGTGCGCAGGCTGACGCGCTCCCGCAGGCGGTTTGCCACCAGCACCTGCTGCGTCTCGGCCAGTCCCAGCTCCCACGGCACGCCCGCATTCTTGATTGACGAAAGCGGCGACGCGCCCGTGCCGCCGTCGTGGCCGGAAACGAGGATGTAATCGGCTCGCGCTTTGGCGACGCCGGCGGCGATCGTGCCGACGCCCGCCTCTGAAACGAGCTTGACGCCGACACGCGCGCGAGGGTTGACGGTCTTCAAGTCGTAGATGAGCTGGGCAAGGTCTTCGATCGAGTAGATGTCGTGGTGCGGTGGCGGTGAGATCAGCTGCATCCCGGGTTGCGCATGGCGCAGGCGCGCGATGAGGCTCGTGACCTTGAGACCGGGCAGCTGGCCGCCCTCGCCGGGCTTCGAGCCCTGCGCGATCTTGATCTCCAGCTCGTCCGCGCGCTTCAGGTAGCGCGGTGTGACGCCGAACCGAGCGGACGCAACTTGCTTGACGCGATTGTCGCGGCGGCCGCCGTCGGTGTCGTCGTATGTCGCGGGGTCCTCGCCGCCCTCGCCGGAGTTGGATCGTGCGCCGATCTGGTTCATGGCGATCGCCAGCGCTTCATGCGCCTCCGGCGACAGCGCGCCCAATGACATCGCCGTGCTCACGAAGCGCCTGACGATCTCGGCGGCGGGCTCGACGTCTTCGAGCGCCATCGGTCGCGCTGCACTGTTGATCTGCAGCAGGTCGCGCAGCGACTGCGGCTCGCCCATGCTCGAGAGCCGGCGCCAATCGAGGTAGGCGTCGTGGTCGTTTTCGCGCGCGGCTTTCTGCGCCGCGCGGACCGCCAGCGGGTTGTATGCGTGGTGCTCTCCCGCCTTGCGGAAGCGAACCCGCCCGTGGTCTGGCAGAGCGGCAACTTCGGACCACCGGCGCGAAATGCTCTCGATGTCGGCGAGATCGGCGCCGCCGATGTGGGACGGAACGGCCGGGAAGCAGAGCTCCATCACTTCAGCCCCCAGGCCCAGCGCTTCGAGGACCTGCGCGCCGCGGTAGCTGTCGACGCACGAGATCCCCATCTTGGCCATGACCTTGAGCAGGCCGGCCTCGAGGGCTTTGCGATAGCGGGTGTCGCCTCCCTCGGACGACGCCGTGGCCGTGGCCAGCGCCAGGTAGGGGTGGACCGCGCCGGCGCCGAGGGTGATGAGGCAAGCCACGTCGTGCACGTCGACGACGTCCCCGGCGATGGCGATGACATCCTTTTCCATACGCTGGCCCTTCGCCAGAAGGGATTCGTGGACCGCGCCCACCGCCAGAGCCATCGGGATCGGAACACGGTGCTGGCCGGCGTGGCGGTCGCTGAGGGCGACGATGCCCGTGGCGTCCAGGGCTTCGCGGCACAGACGCAGGAGGGAGCCGCGTAGAGATTCGCCGGGCCCGTACGTCGCGTCGAGGACGGTCGCCTCTTCGAGAACCCGCGCCAGCTCAGCTGGTCCCATCACGGGTGATTCGAGCTCCAGCAAGGTTTGCGTGCCGGGGATCGCCGGGTGATGGCTGCGCCGCAGCTCGCGGTCCGCGCCACCCTCTGGCTCGAGCGTGCCGCGGCGGGCGCCGAGCAGAATCCGGAGCGACATGACGGCCTTCTCGCGGAGCGGGTCGATCGCCGGGTTGGTGACCTGCGCAAAACGCTGTCGCAGGTAGCCGTAGAGACGGCGCGGGGTGCGGCCCAGCGGCGCGATAGGGATGTCGTCGCCCATCGAGTACACGGGCTCGGCTCCCGTCTCGGCCATGGCCGCGACCACGATCTTCACATCCTCGTTGCCCCAGCCGTGGAGCTTCTGCTGGCCCTCGAGGTCTTCGAGAGCGTCGACCTCGATGTGCCGCCGCTCGACCGGGACCAGGATCCGGTCGGCGAGCAGGCCGTAGTCGTGGCGCGCGGCGGCGCGTTCCTTGGCCTCGGCGTCCCTCAACACCGACCCGTCGCGCGTGTCGACGAGCAGCATCTGGCCGGGACCGAGCCGGCCGCGCTCCACGACCTCGCCGGGGGCCAGCGTCACCACCCCGGCTTCGGACGCCGCGACCACGAGCCCATCGCGCGTGCGCTGCCAGCGGAGCGGTCTCAAGCCGTTGCGGTCGAGCGCCGCGCCGACGACCTCACCGTCGCTGAACGCAAGCGCGGCCGGACCGTCCCAGGGCTCGAAGCGGATCGATTGGTAGCGGTAGAAGTCGCGCACCGGCGCGGCCAGGTCGCCGCGACCTTCCCAGGCGTCGGGGACGAGGCTCATGAGCGCCTCCGACACCTCCCAGCCGCGCCGGACCAGCAGCTCGAGGGCGTTGTCGAGCGACGCGGAGTCGGAGCCTCCCGGCCACACGACTCCCCGCAGCTCCGGCTCCAGCTCGGCCTCGCGCGCCCGCATCCACGCGCGGTTGCCCGTGATCGTGTTGATCTCGCCGTTGTGGGCCAGCAGTCGGAAAGGCTGCGCGAGGCGCCAGTCGGGCATGGTGTTGGTCGAGTAGCGCTGGTGGAAGACGGCCAGCCGGCTCTCACATGACTCGTCGCGCAGGTCGAGGTAGAAGTCGGCGAGCAAGGTGCCGGCCATCAAGCCCTTGTAGACGACAGTCCGGCTGGAGCACGACGGGAAGTACATGCGCACGCCTTCGCCGGCTGCCCGTCGCTCGGCGTTTCGGCGTGCGAGATAGATGCGATGCTCCCAGTCGTGCGGCTCGAGGTCGGGCTGGGCGATGAGGCCGTGCCAGACCGCGGGCATGGTCGCGCGTGCGCGCTCGCCCAGGCTGTCCGGGTCCACCGGCACGGCGCGCCAGTCGACGAGCGACAGGCCGGCCTCCGCGACGGAATCGGCAACGATGGCTCGGGCTCGATCGTCCCACTCGAAAAGGACGGCCACCGCGACCTCGCCGCCCAGCAGCCGATGGGGGACCTGGATCAGCAGCCCGGCGCCGTCGCCGCTCTTGCCGTCGGCGTCGAGGCCGCCCCGGTGGGAGAGCCGCGCCAGCGCCTGCACCCCGAGCGCAACCGATTCATGGCCCAGGCCGGGCGTGGCCACGAAGCCCATGCCGCACGCCGCGCGGTCGCCGGGAACGTCCCCCGGCCAGGCCCGGCGCGTCGAAGTCAGTGTCGGGGGCACTGCTGCGAAGGCTACCGGTTGACGCCTGAGCTGGCTAGTGCGCTAGCGACAAAGGAAATGGCGAACGGTTATGCCGTCCTCACATACCCAGCAGGGCCTGGACCCGGAGCGCCACGGCGAGGTTGAGGCGCGTCTCGGGGTCCTCCAGGTCGACGCCGCTGATCTCGCGGATGCGGTCGAGCCGGTAGCGAAGCGTGTTCGGGTGCACTCGCAGCCGCGTCGCCGCCTGCTGCTGCTCGCCGGTCTCGAGATAGGCGCGCAGCGTGGACACGAGGCTGCCCTTACGCGAGCTGTCGTGCTCCATCAGCGGTCCGAGGTGGCGGCGGCTGTAGTCGACCAGGCGCTCATCGGTCACGGCCGCGAGCAGGCCGGTGAGACCGAGCTCCGGCACTGCGACGACCTGCCCCCAGCGCTTGAAGCGCGCGAGCGAGTCCATCACCGACACCACCTCGCGCTGCGCGGCGGCGACCCCCGCCGGCGCCTCGGTGGGCCCGCTGAAGCCGACCGACACCGTGAAACCCGGCTTCCAGTCGGCGATGGTCTCGCGCACCTGGATGCCCAGCGCGTGGCCTCGTGCCTGGTGGTCGCCCGGCTCGGTGCCCAGGGGGAGCAGCGAGACAACGCTGTCGGAGCGGCCCTGTACCAGGGCGCGCGGGTAGCTGGCGCGCACGACTCCCGCGACGCGCCTCAGAAACTCGCGCTTGAGGGCCTGGATCGCGTCTTCGGAAACCTGGCGGGCCCGGTTGAAGCCGCGGAAGTCGTCGATGTCGACGAGCATCACGATGTGGTTCCCGTGCAACGGGTAGCCGAGATGGCGCGCTCGGCGCTGGGCGGCCGCCTCATCGCCGTAGGTGCCGTGCAGCAGGTCTTCCAGGAACTCGCCGCGAACTCGGCCCTCGACGTCGGCGAGCTCGCGCTCCTTGGCGATCGCCAGCGCCAGGACCAGGGCCGCCTGCTCGATAGCCATGAAGGCGAGCTCCTCGTGGTGCGGCGGGTGGTCGAGCACGGAGATGTAGCCGAGCACCTGGTTGGCGGCCAGGATCGGAGCGATCAGGCGCTCTCGCGACATGCCCACATGCGGGAAAGCAGGGACCTTGACCGGGCCGCGCTTCTGTTCGAGCTCACGGAGCATGCGCTGGATCTGAGGATCGAAGAGGACGCGCTGGGGCGTGCCCTGGCGCTGGATGGTCTCCTTGCGATGCGGATCGCCGCCCCCGCCCGCGTGCGCGAGCAGGTGAAAGCTCGCGTCCTCGATCACCACAGCGCTCTCGAGCAGGTCCGCCAGGGTGCGGCAGATCTCGTTGACGCCCTTGCCGTCGAGCACCAGCTCCGTGAAGCGGCGGTGGATGTCGAGCGAGCGCTTCAGGCGCCAGTGCTCGGCGTTGATGATCCGCTCCAGCAGCGGCGTCATGAGGTCGATCATCTGGACATCGGCGCTGATGGTGAAGACGGGCACGTTGAGCCTGTCGGCCTCCGTGATCATCTCGGCCGACAGCTTGCGCAGGTACGGGTGAGGCCGCACCACCAGGCCGGCCCCGCCGTTCTCGGCGATGCGGGAGATGAGGCGGACCTGCGCGTCGTGGTCGTCCTTGATGGGAAACCCGGTCGTGAGCATGAGGTCCCCCGAGCGCGGCCTGATCTCGGGTGTCTCCATCATCCTCACCCACTCGATGGGGCGGTCGAGACCCTCGGCGCCCGCAACCAGCTTCGCTGTGGCGAAGGCGCCAAAGCGCATCGCCTCGCGAACGGTGGGGCGGGGCTCGGCGAGTTCGTCGGCGGCCTTCTTGGTGGCCATGCTCAAACATTATGTGTGTGCGCGGGGGACAACGGTTTGGCGTCAAGCGTTGTGGAGTGGGCACTAGGCCCGTTTCGACGCAGTGCGTAATCTTGGAGACGTGAGCCACGAAGACGCGCCCGCATGCGAGCGCCACGACTCCGCCGTGCAGATGCAGCTTCGAACACTGCACTCCGACTCCGAGCGCCCTGACACGGTGGTCGGGCTCTACGAGTGTCCTGAGTGTGGGTACGAGCGCCGGCTGCCGATCCGCACGGACGACGCAGCAGCCTGAGCGATAGCCGCCTGGGCTAGGTCCCTTCCTCGTCGCGGCCGGGCAGCGTGAGCCGGTGGACCACCAGCTCCTCGATCTCCACGTGACGCAAACGCGCCCTGCCGACCACGAGCCTGCCGACAGCCACAGCACCGATCGCCACCGCACCGAACGCAACCGCACCCACCGCCATCGCGACGAGGCTGTTGGCAATCATGCGACGGCGCCTCGCCATCACTTCTGGGCGACCAGCTCCCGCAGCACGAGCGGCAGGATGCCGCCGTGGTGCATGTAGCCCACCTCGGTGTCGTTGTCGACGCGCGCGTGGGTCCTGAACGTGGTCGTCTCGCCGTCGCCGGACCTTGCCTCGACCTCGATCGCCTGCCCGGGCGTGATCGCGTCGATGCCCTTGATGGTGAACTGCTCGCGACCTGTCAGGCCCAGTGACTGCGGGTTCTCGCCCGGTGCGAACTCGAGCGGCAGGATGCCCATCCCCACGAGGTTCGAGCGGTGGATGCGCTCGAAACTCTCGGCGATCACCGCTCGCACGCCGAGGAGCAGGGGGCCTTTGGCGGCCCAGTCGCGTGAGGAACCCGACCCGTATTCCTTGCCTGCGATCACGATCAGCGGCACGCCCTCCGTGCGGTAGCGCTCCGACGCCTCATAGATGGTGAGCTCCTCAGCGCCCGGAAAGTGGCGCGTCCAGTAGCCCTCCCGCTCGACGAGCCTGTTGCGCAGCCGGATGTTGCCGAACGTGCCGCGCATCATCACCTCGTGGTTGCCGCGCCGCGACCCGTAGCTGTTGAAGTCCGGCTTCTGCACTCCATGCTCGATGAGGTAGCGGCCTGAGGGGCTGTCGGCAGGGATTGCGCCCGCCGGCGAGATATGGTCGGTCGTGACCGAATCCCCGAGCACCGCGAGCACTCGCGCGCCCTCGACGTCGGTGAGGTGCTTCGGCTGCGGCCCGAAATCTTCGAAGTACGGCGGCTCCTTGACATAGGTCGACTGCGGGTCCCACTCGAAGATGGGGCCGGTCGGCGCGGTCATCTGCTTCCAGTGCTCGTCTCCGTCGAAGATGCGCGAGTACTCGCGCTTGAACATGTCCTGCTGCACGCACCGCTGGACGACCTCGTTGACCTCCGCCTGCGAGGGCCACAGCTCCGACAGCATCACGGGCTTGCCCTCGCGCGTCTCCCCGACGGGGTCTCTCGTCAGGTCGATGTTGACGGTGCCGGCGAGCGCGTAGGCGACCACGAGGGGTGGCGAGCCGAGGTAGCTCGCCTTCACGAGCGGGTGGATGCGCGACTCGAAGTTGCGGTTGCCTGAAAGCACCGCCACGACGCTCAGGTTCTCCTTGACCACGGCGGCCTCGATCTCCGGCGTGGCCAGAGGACCCGAGTTGCCGATGCAGGTGGTGCAGCCGAAGCCGACCAGGTAGAAGCCGAGCTTCTCGAGCGGCTCCATCAAGCCGGCGGTCTGCAGGTAGTCGGTCACCACGCGCGACCCCGGCGCGAGGCTGGTCTTGACATAGGGGCGGACCTCGAGGCCGAGCTCGACCGCTTTCTTCGCGAGCAGCCCGGCGGCGACCATCACCGATGGGTTGGAGGTGTTGGTGCAGCTGGTGATGGCCGCGATGACGACGCAACCGTCCTCGAGCTTCCTGGCCGGCTTCGCCGCCACGGCCACCCTGGAGCGGCCGTTGACGGGTCCGCCTTCTTCAGACAACTTGGACAGGGCATCGGCATCTGGTTTGGGCCCGTTGCCAAACGCGGCCGTGAAGCTCTCCCACACGTGCGGCAGCGACGCGCGGTCCTGCGGCCGCTTCGGGCCGGCCAGGCTGGGCTCGACCTTCGTGAGGTCGAGCTCGAGCAGCTCGCTGAACTTCGGTATCCCGCCGCCATCGACGCGGAAGAGTCCCTGCTCTTTCGCGTATCGCTCGACCAGGCCGATCTGCTCGCGGCTGCGGCCGGTCACCTCGAGGTAGCGAAGCGTTTGAGCGTCGATCGGGAACAGCGCCGACGTGGCGCCGTACTCGGGGCACATGTTGCTGAGCGTCGCGCGGTCGGGCACCGAAAGGCTGGACAGGCCGTCGCCGCAGAATTCGACGAACTTGTCCACGACGCCGTGCTTGCGCAGCATCTCGGTGAGCGTGAGCACGAGGTCGGTGGCGGTCGATCCCGCCGGCAGAGCGCCGCTGAAGCGGACGCCGACCACGACCGGAGTGGCGAGATAGGCGGGTTGGCCGAGCATGGCGGCCTCGGCCTCGATGCCGCCGACGCCCCAGCCCAGCACGCCGAGGCCGTTCACCATGGTCGTGTGCGAGTCGGTACCCATGAGCGTGTCGGGGATCGCGATCTTGCGGCCCCCGGCATCGCGCACCTGGACCACCTTGGCGACGTACTCGAGGTTGACCTGGTGGCAGATCCCCATGCCCGGCGGCACGAGCGAGAAGTTGTGGAAGGCCTGCTGCGCCCAGCGGAGCAGCGAGTACCGCTCGCGGTTGCGCTCGATCTCCTTTTCGATGTTGCGCGTATAGGCTTCGCGGAATCCGAAGGCGTCGACCTGCACCGAGTGGTCGATGATGAGGTCCACCGGTACCAGGGGATCGACCTTGCCCGCGTCCTTGCCGGCCCGCTTCATCGCCGAGCGCATGGCCGCGAGGTCCACAACCGCCGGCACGCCGGTGAAGTCCTGCATCAGGACGCGCGCGGGGAGGAATGGGAGCTCCGCCTCCTTCGGCGGCGGCGCGGGCCAGGCCGCGAGCGCACGCACGCTCAGCTCGTCGGTCGTACCCGCCTCGGCGAGGCGGAGAAGGCCTTCGAGCAGGACCCTGACCGTCATCGGCAGGCCCGAAGGGTCGCCGTGGCCGGTCTTCGCCAGCGCGGCGAGCGAGTAGTGATCGAGGTCGGTGCCTGACAACCTCGAACGCGCCTCGATCATGCTCGAATCGTACTAGCCTCCATCGCGTCGAGCTTTTCGCGCGAAGACGATCGTGTCCTTGACAGGACCTGGGGGTGGGTCTAAATTCGCGCCGAATCGCTTTAGCTGCTGCTGGACAGCAGTTTTTCTCTGGCGGTGGGTATTCAAGGAGGAGATCGTGTACGCCTGGAAGCACTGGAGCAGTTCGGTCGGCCTCGCCGCCCTGGTGTTGGTGGGGATGCTCGCGGCCGCCTGCGGCGCCAGCAATCAATCGAACACTTCGACGACGGTCAACCGCAGCGGCACGATCACGATCTGGCATGGCTACGAAGGCACGTACCTCGACGCCAAGAAGGCGATCTACGACGCCTATATGAAGCAGTACCCGAACGTGACGATCAACCTGGTCCACAAGCCGAATCTGACTGATGCGGTGACGGCTGCCGCGGGCGCGGGACAGGGCCCCGACATCGTGGCCTGGGTCGACGATCAGATCGGTAAGTGGGTGAAGCTCGAAGCCATCAAGCCCATGGACACGTGGGTGTCCAAGGACTATATGACGTCGCAGTACAGCCAGGCCGCGGTCGATGCCGCGAGCTTCGAAGGCAAGACCTATGGCATGCCCGAGGCTGTCGAGGCGATCACGATCATCTACAACAAGAAGCTCATCACCAGCGACCAGATCCCCAAGACGACCGGCGACCTGGTCGGCTATGCCAAGAGCTACAGCCAGTCACATCCTGGAGCGTATGGAGTGGTCTGGAACCCGAAGGACGCGTATTTCCAGGCGCCGTGGATCTACGGGTCGGGTGGCTTTTATGTCAAGGCGGACGGCACCGTCGGTCTCAACACCTCCGGCACCAAGGCCGGCTTCAATTTCGTCGCCAGCTTCAAGGGCGCAATGCCCGCCGGGGTCGACTATGGCATCGCCGATACGCTCTTCAAGGAGGGCAAGGCGGCCATGATCATCAACGGTCCGTGGTCGGTCGCCGACTATGTGAAGGCGGGAGTTGACTATGGCTACGCGACCCTGCCGGTCGTCACGGGTGCGGGTAAGCCCGCATCGCCCTTCGTCGGCGTCAAGACGCTGATGCTCGGGGCCTATTCGACCAACCCGGCGCTGGCGGTCGACGTCATGAAGTTCTTCACCAACAAGGACAACCAGACGAACATGGTCCTCACCACGAGGGAGATCCCAGCCAACAAGCTCGCCCTGGCCGACCCCAAGGTCCAGGCGATACCGGACATCGCCGGATTCGGGGCCCAGGTCAAGAATGGCGTCCCTCTTCCGAACACACCCTTCATGTCGGCGCTGTGGGACCCGGTGGCGAAGGCACTTGAAGCCGTGTGGACCGGTAAACAGTCGGTCGATGCGGCATTGTCAGACGCCCAATCGGCGGCCGAGAAGAACGTAGCCCAGCTCAAGTAGTCGGGTGACCAACAAGCGAGGGCGGTGGCCGCTGCCGCCGCCCTCAGTTCCGGTTTAGCCGATGTACCGGGTCAGGGCCCTGACCACAGTCACCTATCTGGCGCCGATGATCATCGGCGTCGGCCTCATCAGCCTCTATCCGATCCTCTACAACATCTTCATCTCGGTCACGAATCAGAACCTCTATCACTTCCGCCACTACAGCTTCATCGGCCTGACCAACTATCAGAGTCTGCTCAAGACCCTGGACGCGGACTTCTTCATCGTCCTGGCCCGAACGTTTGCCTTCGTCGCCATCTGCATCCCGCTTTTCCTCGCGCTCGGGATGCTGAACGCGCTCGCTCTGAACCACCCGGCCATCCGCTTCAAGGCCTTCTGGCGCGTGGCGCTCATCGTGCCCTGGGCTGTCCCCAGCTACATCACGGCGCTCGTCTGGAAGTTCTTCTTCAACGGTGAGTTCGGCACTTTCAACCAGCTGTACAGGGTCGTCGCCGGCCCGCAAGCCGGATTGCCCTGGTTGAGCGATCCCAACTGGGCGTTCGGGTCGATCGTGCTGGCCAATCTCTGGATGTCCTACCCCTTCTTCATGGTCGTGATCCTCGGGGCGCTGCAAAGCATCCCGAACGAGCTGTACGAAGCGGCGGCCGTGGACGGCGCCTCGGCATGGCGGCGGTTCTGGGCCATCACGATTCCCCTGCTCAGGCCGGCCCTCCTGCCCGCGACGGTCCTGAGCGCGATCCTGACCTTCAACACGCTCAACACCGCTTACCTGATCACGACCGGAGGCCCGTTCGTGAGCGCGGCCAAACCGGGAGCCACCGAGTTCGTGATGGTGTACGCGTTCCGCGAAGCCTTCCAGCTGTTCAACTTCGGCTATATCGCCGCGTTTGCCGTGGTGATCTTCATGATGCTTTTCGGCGTCACGCTCGGGAGCCTTCGCTTCAGCGGACTGGTGCGCGAGGAGGCCCGATGAGATTCCTCTCACGCGTGGTGGTTCCCGCCCTCATCTACGCCTTCTTGATCGCGATGCTGATATTCGCGTTGTTCCCGGTGTTCTTCGTGGTACAGGCGGCGTTCAGGCCGGGGCAGTCGCTCTACTCGCTCACTTTGAGCCTGTGGCCCGATCATCCGACGTGGGACAACTTCATCTACATCTGGACCAAGATCCCATTCCCTCTGTGGCTGCGCAACAGCCTCGGAGTCTCCGTCGGCACGATGGTCGCGGGCCTCATCGGTTCGGCGACCGGCGCCTACGCGCTTTCGCGCTTTCGTTTTGCGGGCAAGCAGATGACCCTGATCCTGCTTCTCGCCATCCAGGCCTTTCCGTCCGTGCTGGCGCTCATTCCGATCTACCTGATCCTCAAGACCATCGGCCTGGTCGGATCTCCATTCGGCCTGGTGCTCGCCTATATGTCGATCGCGTTGGTGTTCTGCACCTGGAACCTCAAGGGCTACTTCGACACGATCCCGCGCGAGCTCGACGAGGCAGCGCTGATCGACGGCTGCTCGGTGTCGCAGGCGTTCTGGCGCATCGTGCTGCCGCTCTCGGTCCCGGCGCTCGCGGTCACGGCCCTGCTCATGTTCCTGACGGCCTGGAACGAGTGGGTGATGGCCTCTGTGCTGCTCCTCGATGAAAACACGTACACCGTGCCTGTCGGCCTCTGGGGTCTGCAGAACGACTACCGCGTTCCGTGGGGATACTTCGCCGCGGCCTCGCTCATCGTCTCGCTCCCGGTGATGGCGCTCTTCCTCGGACTCCAGCGATACTTCCGGTCCGGGCTCACGGTGGGCGGCGTCAAGGGTTAGGTGGTGCGCCCGCCGGGCCGGCGGCTGGTCGTCGTCATCGTCGGCCTCGCGTTCCTCGGCGCCATGGCCCCGCTCGTCTTCCTCCTGGGGTCGAGAGACGAATGGACCGCCGGCACGGCGCCGGCTTCAGCAACGGCGCCCGATCACTGGACGACCGGCAACAAGGACGCGGTCGGCACGGCACGAAGCGCGGCATCCCCCGTTTGGTTCACGGCCGTCCACGGCACGCTAGCCGATCTGCTCTACCCGACAGTCGATCGTGACAACCTCCGCCAGTTCGGGTACCTGGTCACCGACGGAACGAGCTTCTTCGACGCGTCCACGCAGGGCATCGCCACCTCGCGCGTGACCGACGATCGGGCGCTCACCTACGAGCTCCGCGTCGACGACACCCGGCACCGTTTCAGCCTCGTGACCGAGCTTGCCGCCGACGGCTCGAGCCCGGTGGTTCTCGTGCGCACAAGGCTGATCGGCGACAGCTCGCGGCTGCATCTCTACGCGTATCTCGTACCTCACCTCGGCGGGTCGGGTACGGGTCAAACAGCCTTCTTCGCGGGCGATCGAGGCTATGTGAGCAAAGGCGGAACCTGGCTGGCGATCGGCGGCGACACGGCCATGGGCGCACGCACCGCGGGATACCTGGGGCATGGCGACGGCTACGACCAGCTGCACCACGGCGCGCTGACCAATCGCTACCGGCAGGCGGGGCCGGGCCGTGTCACCTTGACGTGGGAGCTCTCCCGTTCAGCAGGCTGGACGACCGCCCTGGCTTTTGGAAGCACGCGCGCGGGCGCCGACGCCGCCCTCGACGCCGCGTTCAAGAAAGGCGCCGAGCGCAGCTTTCTCGACTATCGCGATGGCTGGCGCCTTTATGCCGGGGGCCTGACCGGAGCCCCGCCGGCCGCCGGCCCAAACTTCTTTTACAGCGCCGAGGTGATCAAGATGGCGGAAGACAAGCAGCACCCGGGCGCGATCGTCGCGTCGCTCGCGGTGCCGTGGGGCGACACCGCCACCGACGATTCCGTCGACACGGGCTATCGCAAGGTGTGGCCGCGCGATCTCTACCACGCGGCCGGCGGCTTGCTCGCGGCGGGCGACACCTCCACCGCCTATGACGTGCTTCGATTCATGGGCCGGCAGCAGCAGGCTGATGGCAGCATGCCGCAGAACACCAACCTGGAAGGCGTGCCGGTGTGGACCGGCCTTCAGCTCGACGAGACCGCCGACGCGATCCTGCTCGGAGCGCGTTTGACGGGCAAGGCATCAGGACCAGACCTCGCCAGGGCGGCCGATTACCTCGTCGCCAACGGTCCCGCCACGCCGCAGGAGCGCTGGGAGGAGGTCGGCGGCTATTCGCCCGCCACCATGGCGGCGGAGATCGCGGCCCTCAGAGCCGCGGTCTGGTGGTCGCGGCACACCGGGTCTTCGGCTGACAAAGCCGCGGGCTGGGAAAGCACAGCCGATCGCTGGGACGCCTCACTCGAGGCAGACACCTTCACCAGGACAGGCCCTCTGGCAGGCGGCTCCTATTACCTCCGCATCACGCCGGACGGCAAGCCGGATTCGGGGGAGCTGGTCGACCTGGCGAACGGCGGCGGCGCCTGGGACCAGCGCGAGATCGTCGATCCGAGCTTCCTGGAGCTCGTGCGCCTGGGCATTCGATGCCCGAATGATGCTCGGCTGCTGGCGACTCTTCGAGCCGTGGATCAAGCGTCATCGGGAACCGCCGAAGGCACGAGGCTCTGGTACCGCTACCCACACGACGGTTACGGTGAGACCAACGAGGGCTCCGGTCCCCCTGGGCGCGGCCACCTCTGGCCGCTCCTCACCGGCGAACGTGGCCTTTACAGCGTTTCGCTCGGCCGCGACCCCGGCATCTACATGGGAACCCTGTTGTCGCTGGCCGGATCCGACGGATTGCTCGGAGAACAGGTGTGGGAAGAAAGCGGCGGCCCCACGGGCTCGGCGCGCCCGCTGGTGTGGGCGCAGGCCGAGTACATCGTTCTGGAGAAGGCCGCGACCACCGGCAAGATCGACGACATGCCGGTCAGCTCGCGACCGTTATCGTGCCCAGTCGCGTGACGGCGGATCCCAGCGGTCCCAGCTCGATCGGTATCTGCAGCCCGGGCAGCTCGCGGCGCTGCGGGCGCTGACTGAAGTTGAGGGCCACGGTCACACTCTCGTCGCCCGTGCTGCGTTCGTAGGCGAACACCTCCGCGTCCGCGAGCAAAGTCCTCCGCACGCCTCGGCGTAGTGCCGGCGACTCGCTTCGCAACCGTCCGAGGCGCTGGAAGTGCGCCAGCAGGTCCTGGTCCTGGCTGTCGCCCCAGGGCATCGGCAGGCGCGCCTCGGCGTTCTCGATCACGCCGTCGTAGCGCTGGCTGAGGCCGACCTCTGTGCCGTAATAGATGACCGGCATTCCCGGCAGCGTCAGGAGCAGCGTCGCCGCCAGCTTGACCCGCTCCGCGTTGCCATCCGCCATCCACAGAAAACGGTTCATGTCGTGGTTGTCCATCAGCGTCGCGAGCGCAAGACCCGGGTACGCTCGGTCGTGCTCGTCGAGCCAGCTCGCAAAGCCGGCTGCATCCATCCGCCCCCGCCCCAGCGCCTGGCGCACGTAGTAGGCGAGGTCGAAGTCGAAGATCGCGTCGAGGCGACCAGCATAACGAGCCAGCCAATCCGTCGTGCCCGTGGCCTCGCCCAGGATCAAAGCGTCTGGCTTGACCTCGCGCAGGCCGCGGCGAAGCTCCACCCAGAAGGCCGGGTCGACCCCGGCGACGTGGTCGCACCGGACGCCGTCGACTCCATACGCGGTCAACCAGTGCTGGGCGGTGCGAACCAATACGTCCTGCACGATGCGATTGCCGGTGTCGAGCTCGGGCAGCGTGATGACGTCGCCGAAGGCGCGGTAGTAGTGGGGCCACTGCCAGAAGCGGTAGTAGGCGGCCGCATCGCCGTCCTTCTCGACCGCGTCGCGGAAGAGATGATGGCCGCGCCCGGTGTGGTTGGGCACGAAGTCGAGCAGCACGCGCATGCCGCGGCCGTGGGCGGCATCGACGAGGCGAAGCAGCGCCGCAGTGCCGCCGTAGCGGGGCTCCACCTCCAGGAAGTCCTCGTAGTCGTAGCCGTGGTGTGACGGGGTCCTGTGCACCGGGCTGAGCCAGAGCACGTTGCAGCTGAGGCCGGCGATGTGGTCGAGATGCTCGCGGACGCCGTCGAGCGTGCCTCCGTACAGCGACGTGGGATCGCCGGGCGCGGGCAGGCTCTCGCCCGGCCTGGCGAACCGGTCGACCATGACGTGGTAGCACAACCCGTCGCGGACCCAATCGGGTGGCGGCGGGGGGTCGGACTCGGCTGCGAAGAGCTGGCCATCCGGCCTGGGATCGGAATCTGTGGCCCACAGAGGGGTTGCTTCTGGATCAGGCCGGCGCACCTGGATGCGGTAGCGGGTGACTTGCCCGGCCTGCTCCGGCGGTAGCGATCCGCTCCACCGCTTCGGCTGTCCGGGACCGGCAGGGAGAGGCTCCATCGACTCGGCGGGGCGCTCCTCGATGACGATGGTGACGGCCGGCGGCTCGAGATCCGCCCGCACCTCCGCGACCAGGTGCCGCGGCTCGCCGGGCTCGGGCATCCCCGCGTGGAACGCGCCGCTGTAGAGCGCGCGAGCCCGCCGCCGCTGCTGCACGGTCGCCTGGTGCTCGAAGAAACCGTCTTCGACGTGAGCCGTGATAGGGATCAGCGCATGCACGGTGAGCACGAGAAGCGCATGCGCGCGCAGGTCGACGCCGCCGCCGGCGAGAAACAGCCTCAACGGAGATCGCCTGGTCGCGGCCGAATGGAGGGCCGCGATGGCGCCGGCGCGGCGCCCTTCCACCGCGTCCTGCCACGCGGCCCAGAGGGTTGCGCTGGTGCCGGCATCGGGCGGCGACGGCGGCTCGATGCCCATGGCGGCGGTGAGGTCCAGCAGCCGCGCGCGCAGCCCTGGGCTGCGCGACCAGCGCAGGTGGCGCTCGAGGGCCCAGGCGATTTGCGGGTCGACGCGCTCGTGGTCGAGAGCCCACTCGAAGAAGTCGCGCGCAGCACCGCGCTCGCCGCACACATCAAGGGCATGGGCCATGAGGACGTCCTCGCCCGGGGCGGCTGCAAAGCCACCCGATGGATCGTGATGCTGCGCGATCACCAGCACGCTCCGGGCATACAGGTCCGTGATGGCGGCGCGATCGGCGAGGTCGGGGACGCGAGCCACGATCGCGGCGCGGGTGGCTCCGGCCAGTGGCGGGGGATCGAACGCCTCCGGCCACGACTCGTCCGCGCGGATGCCGGCCTCGGGCAGGACGTCGTTCAAGCCCCGGTCCCAGGCCACATCGGCCGCGCCGTCACAGCGAAACGCCGTGCACAGGCTATCGCCGACGGCTGCGAGCCGGCGTTCGACCCTGACCCCGGTCGAGTGGCGCGACAGCACGCGCAGCACGCTGGTGCCGCGTACGTATTCGAGGTGGTGCTTCCAGCGACGGCCACCGAGGCGGCGCCGACCTGCGGGCGACACGATGACCGCGTGCAGCGGACGCTCGACGAGCTCCTGCTCGAAATGCCGGACCCTGAGCCCGATCAGGCTGCCATCGCGCCCAAGGCGCGCCAGGATCCGGCCGTTGCCGATCGTGCCGGCAAAGCGCGCGCTCATCTGGAAGGTATGAGAGCACGGCCGGCGCGCCTCATCACCGTGGCGATGCGCCTTGGCCCTCCCGATCTCTCGATCTCCTCGAGAGGAATGGGCAGCGCCAGGCGCCAGTTGGGGAACTCGGTGGTCGTGCCGGGCACGTTGGGCCGTTCTTCGACGCCGAGCGCGTCCTCGAGCGAGGCCAGCACGATGCGGGACCTCGTACGCGCCAGGACCCTGTACGCCCGCATCGCAACCTCGAGGGCGGGGGTCCCCTCGGGCGCGCGGGTCACGTCCACGAGCCTCTGGCGCAGCCCATGAAGGCGGTGCTCCGGCTCGGTCAAGTTCCAGATCCCGGCAACCGTGGGCAGATCATGGGTGCTGACAGCGGCGACCGCATCCCGCGGCCACCGTCCCGGCGTCGAGCGCTCGAACCAGAGCAGTCGAAACGAGAGCGCGTTCCGTGCATGAAGCCGACGGCGAACCGACGGTTCGACCAGGCCCAGGTCCTCGCCCACTACGAACGCGTTCGCTCGCCGGCTCTCATCGGCCAGCAGGGCGAGGAGCTGGTTCGCCGGGTAGCGTACATAGACCCCCTGCGATGCCGTCATGCCGGTCGGGATCCAGAACAGCCGGAACAGGCTCATCACATGGTCGAGGCGCACAGCCGCCGCATGTCTCCCGGCGCTCCTGATCGCGTCCACGAACGGCGCGCACCTTGCGGCCCGCAGCTTCCAGGGGTCGAAGGCCGGCACGCCCCAGTCCTGGCCGTCCTGGAAGAACTCATCCGGCGGCGCCCCGACCCGTATGTCCGGAGCGAGGAGGCCCTGCCAGCGCCACGCGTCGAAGCTGTCGGAGGCGAAGCCGAGCGGCACGTCGGCGATCAGGCCGATCTCCGCGCTCGCGCGCTCGAGCTGGCGGTCGGCGTGGAACTGCAGCCACTCGTGGAAGGCGATGCGATCGTGCAGCCGGCGGCGCCTGCTCTCGACCTCGACTCCGTCCGGTCGCCGAAGGCCCTCGGGCCAATTGCGCCATGCCGGGCCGAGAGTTTCCGCCAGAGCGTTGAAGGTGGCGAAGTCCCGCAGCGCGTCGCCTTCCTGGCGCACCCACGACTGCAGCCCGCGTGGATTCGGGGCCGCCGAGTAGATGAGCTCGAGCGCTTTCGACTTCAGCTCGAAGACCTGGTCGTAATCGAGTAGGCGTTTTGCGTTCATCGCCTGGGCCGCACGGCGCAGGGTTTCGATCTCCGAGGCGCACCGTTCGGCCCCGGACACCTCCTCCACGCGGAGATACAAGACGTTCAAGAAGCGCCTGGTCGACGAGTAATAAGGAGAGGGTTGGTACGGCAGCGTGGGCACCTGCGCGCCGAGTGGGTTGAGGAGCGTGACCGACGCTCCGTGGCGGCGTGCCCAACGGCCGAAGCGCCGCAGGTCCGAGAAGTCGCCGACGCCCCAGCTGTCACGCGAGCGCAGGGCGTAGAGCTGCACCGCCCATCCCCAGGCACGCTCGGGCGCGGGCGCGCACGGGCCGTCGGGCAGGTCGTAGGGCCGGATTCGCGGCGGGCGTTCGGTCCGGGCTCCGAGCGCCGTGAGGAGCGCCTCGGCCGCGGCCGGGCTTGCGGTGACCGTCTCACCCGTGTAGCCGAAGTACTGCGGCACCACCCCCCAGGCGCGCGCGCGGTCCGACATGCTCGAAGTATCGTTGCTGCCGTGGGACGGCTTTATCACGTGCCTTCCGAGGAGTGCACATCGGCCACGGCACAGACGGCCGGGATGTCGCGCATGGCGGCCCTGTCAGGGGAGACGGTGGGCAGCCGGGCGATCTGGATGGGCGAGACGCACGTCGCGCCGGGCGTGTCGTCGGGGCCGCACCACCACGGCGAGAGTGAGACCGGCATCTACGTCGTGTCCGGCCACCCCGAGTTCATCTATTCCAAAGACGGGCACGAGGTGCGGCTGCGAACCAAGCCCGGTGATTACGTGTACGTGCCGCCGTTCGCCCACCACATCGAGTCGAACGCCAACTCCGACGAGGAGGCGGTGGTCGTGATCGCCCGCACCACGCAAGAAGCGATCGTCGAGAACCTGGACGAGCTCTAGCCGTATGGCGCTCAGCGCTTCACTTGGCGGTGTCGTCAAGAGACGGGAGGACCCGCGTTTGATCACCGGTGCGGGTCTCTACACGGACGATGTGCGGCTCGACCACTGCCTTCACGCGGTGTTCGTGCGGTCGACCATTGCACACGCCCACATCAAAAACGTGGACGTCAAGGTCGCAGCCGCGATGCCTGGCGTGGTCGGGATTTTCGGCGCTGGAGACCTCGAGTTCGAGAGCGTAACTGCGCGTCCGCGGCTGGCAGCCGACACCGCTCTGTTCGTCGGCGATGCGATCGCGGTCGCAGTTGCGGAGACTCGCGACCAGGCCGTGGATGCGGCCGCGGCCGTCTATGTCGATTACGACCCGATGCCGGCCGTCATCGACAGCGTCAGAGCGCTCGAGCCGAATGCGGACCTGGTGCAGTTGGATCGCGACGACAACCTGGTCGTCGACTTCGAGGTCGGGGAGCCCGGCGCCGTGGACGGCGCCGATGTGACCGTGAGGGCTCGTTTCATCAACCAGCGCCTAGCCGCCGTGCCCATCGAGGCCAATGCGGTGGTGGCGCAACCCGGCGTCGATGGCGGAATTCGCATATGGGCCTCGACTCAGGTGCCGTTCAGAGTCCGCACACAGGTCGCGGACGCGCTTGGCCTGCCCGAAACGAAGGTCCAGGTCATCGCGCCGGACGTCGGCGGCGCGTTCGGCGCCAAGCTGATGACGTATCCCGAGCAGAGCGTTCTGTGCGCCCTGGCACGGAAGCTCGACAGGCCGGTGCGCTGGTTCGAATTCCGCTCCGAGAACATGATGGCGATGAGTCACGGTCGTGCGCAGGTTCAGGACGTGGCCCTGGGGGCATCGCGCGAGGGCAAGCTTGTCGGCCTCGACCTGGAGATCGTCGCCGACTGCGGCGCGGACGCCGGGCTGGGGGCGGCTCTTCCGGGGTTCACTATGCTGCTGTCTTCAGGCGTTTACGACATCCCGAAGATCCGCGTGCGCACTCGCACGGCTCTGACCAATACGACCATCGTCTCTGCTTACCGAGGTGCCGGGCGCCCTGAAGCGATCTCGATGATCGAGCGCGCGATGGACATGCTGGCCGCCGAACTGCGTTTGGATCCCGCCGAGCTGCGACGCCGCAATTTCATTCGCGGCGAATTCCCCTACACCACCGCAACCGGCGCCACGTATGACTCTGGCGACTACCCGCGGGCACTCGAGGCGGCGCTCGAGGCGGTGGGTTACGACGAGGTCCGGCGCGAGCAGAAGGCGCGTCGCGAGCGCGGAGAACGCGTTCAGCTCGGAGTTGGCATCAGCAGCTACGTGGAGATGACCGCGGTCCAGCTCACGTCTGAGTTCGGATCTGCACGTGTCTCCGCGGACGCCACGTTCACCGTCGGCGCCGGCACCAGTTCGAGCGGGCAAGGCCATGAGACGGCTTACGCGCAGCTGGCGTCGTCGATTCTGGACGTGCCGATCGACCGCATCGTCGTCGTGCAGTCGGATACGAATCAGGTGCGGAGCGGGGATGGGACATACGGCTCGAGGTCGCTGCAGCTCGGCGGCAGCGCGGTGCGCGGCGCGTGCATCGCGCTCATCAAGAAGGCACGCGAGGAGGCGGCGCGAAGGCTCGAGGCGAGCGTCGAAGACGTCGAGCAGTTTGCAGGCAGCGGGTTTGGTGTTCGCGGTGCGCCGAGCGCTTCCTTGAGCTGGGCCGATCTCGCGGCCGAGGCGACACTGGCCGTCGAGGACGAGTTCGAGCAGGACGGGCAGACGTTTCCTTTCGGATGCCACGTCGCTGTGGTTGAGGTCGACGTCGAGACCGGCGAGGCCCGGTTGATCCGCCACGTCGCGGTCGATGATTGCGGAACGATCTTGAATCCGATGCTGGTCGAGGGACAGGTTCACGGCGGGGTCGCGCAGGGCGCGGCGCAGGCACTGTATGAAGAGTTCGTCTACGACGCCGAAGGAAATCCGCTTACGACGAGCCTGGTCGACTATGCGATTCCCACGATTGGTGAGATTCCCGCTATCGAAACGCTCCACACGGAGACGCCGTCGCCGCTCAACCCGCTGGGTGCGAAGGGGGTCGGGGAGTCAGGGACGATTGGCGCGACGCCGGCGGTTCAGAACGCGGTCATCGATGCCGTTGCCCATCTGGGCGTGCGCCACATCGACATGCCGTGTCACCCGATGCGGGTGTGGGAGGCGATCCAGGCGGCGGCTTCGCGGCGCTAGGTCATCTCGTCAGGCTTGGCGATGCCGGCGCTTGACCAGGGCGGTGTCGACGACGCTGGCGGCGGCCAGCACAAGGGCCGCGCCCATAAAGATCCATTCCAGGGCTCTCGTCGGCGGAGCTGGCGGCAGGTCGAAGTGCCCGACGATCGGCTGGAACAGCGGCGCGACGGGTGAATCGACCGAAGCCAGGAACACCGCCGCCCCCACGAGGGTCGCCCAGATCACGCCGCGTGCCGTGCGGCCGAGGCGGATGAGGCCGAAGCCGGGGAGAGCGGCCAGGAGCCACAGTTCGGGACCCTGCGGCAGCTCCTGCTGCTGATAGCGGCGGGCGATGGTGGCGCCGACCGCCAGCAATCCCAGCGCGGCTTCGAACCACCCAGGTCCGATGAGGTCGATGCCGATGAAAGGGAAGTCAAGGGCGGTGTACTGCGGAGTGCCCGCGATCCACATCACCCAGCCGAACCAACCCAGCAGAAGGACTTCGCCGGCGAGGACCGCGGCCACGGCTGCGCGGAGGTCGGCTGCAAGGAGCGCGGCGGCCATCGCGATCAGGATCAGCCAGCACACGGGGTTCTCGAATCCGAAGTTGACGTCGGCGTGGGCCTGGGGGATGCCGATAGTCCAGGGTGAGACCAGGGCGAGGAACGCGCAGACCATGGCGAGGACTGCCAGGGGAGCCGCCAGTGCTCGTGCCGGCCTGATCACAGCGAGGGCGGAACTGGGAAGAGGGAGTGACGGAGCAGCCTGGAGTTGGCACGCGCTTGCGGAGTGCGTTGCATTGCGCCACCAATTTTTGCACAGAGCGGTATTACCATCGAACAAATATTCGCCACGAGGAGAGCAGGTGTTTCGGTGCGGGGAGAGGGTCGCGATCGCTAGGTCGTCGTGATCTCGTCTTCCTCGTAGCCGAGGATCGGGCGCAGCCACCGCTCGATCTCTCCGAGCGGCATCGACTTGCGCCGCGCATAGTCCTCGACCTGGTCGCGGCCGACCTTGCCAACCATGAAGTACTTCGACTGGGGGTGCGCGAAGTACAGGCCGGCCACGGCCGCCGTCGGGGTCATGGCGAAGGACTCCGTCAGCTCCATCCCGATCGAGGGCGCGTCGAGAAGATCGAACAGAGTCCGCTTCTCCGTGTGGTCGGGGCAGGCCGGGTAGCCGAATGCCGGGCGGATGCCGCGGTACTTCTCCGCGATCAGGTCCTCGCCGGACAGCCGCGGCCCCTTCTCGTACCAAGAACGCCGAACCAGCTCGTGCAGGTACTCGGCGAACGCCTCCGCCAGCCGGTCCGCCAGGGCCTTGACCATGATCGCGTGGTAGTCGTCGTGCTCCGCGGCGAATCGCGCCGCCAGCTCGTCGACACCCAGGCCTGCTGTCACCGCGAACGCGCCGATGTGGTCGCCCTTCGGCGCAACGAAATCGGCCAGCGAGTAGTACGGCTTGTCGTCGCCGTGGTCGACCTGCTGCCGCAGCATCGGAAAACGCACCCCGTTGTCGAGCACGACGTCGTCGCGGTCCGCGTGCGCCGGCCAGAATCCATAGACGCCTTTCGCGCGCAGCCAGCCCTTGGTCTGGATCTCGTCCAACAGCTCCTCGCCATGGCTGAACAGCTCACGCGCCGCAGCGCCGTATTTGGGGCTTTCCAGGATCGCCGGGAACTTGCCCTTGAGCTCCCACGCGGTGAAGAAGAAGGTCCAGTCGATGTACTCGCGGAGCTCGGAGAGCGTCGGCTCGACCACGCGCCCTCCCGTGAACGGAGGCGTTGGAAGATCGCTGAAGTCGAGCTTCGCACGCTTCGATCGCGCTTCGGCCAGCGTGAGGACAGGCCGCTTCGAGGTCGTGTGCTGCGCGCGCAGCTTCTCCTGCAGCGCTCGGTTGTCGCGATCGAAAGTGACCCGGCGCTCGTCGTCGAACAGGTCCGACACCACGCCGATGACACGCGATGCGTCGAGCACGTGCACCGTGGATCCGGTGTACGCAGGCGCGATGCGCACCGCCGTGTGCTGCTTTGAAGTCGTCGCGCCGCCGATGAGCAGCGGGACCGTGAATTGCCGCCGCGTCATCTCCTTGGCCACGGTGACCATCTCGTCCAGCGACGGCGTGATGAGACCGGACAGCCCGATCGCATCAGCCCCGAGCTCGATTGCGGTGTCGAGGATCTTCTCAGCGGGCACCATGACGCCCAGGTCGTGGACCTCGTAGTTGTTGCAGCCCAGCACGACGCCGACGATGTTCTTGCCGATGTCGTGGACGTCGCCCTTGACGGTCGCCATCACCAGCCTGCCCCGAACCTGCTGGTTGCCGGACGCCTCCTTCTCAGCCTCCATGAACGGCTGGAGGTAGGCGACCGCGCGCTTCATGGCGCGCGCGCTTTTCACCACCTGGGGCAGGAACATCTTGCCCGCTCCGAAAAGGTCGCCCACGACCTTCATGCCGTCCATGAGAGGTCCTTCGATCACGAGGAGGGGCTTGCCGTACTTCAGGCGCGCCTCCTCCGCATCCGCCTCGATGAACGCCACCTCCCCATGCAGCACGGCGTACGCGAGCCGGTCCTCGACCGGCTCCTCGCGCCACGAGAGGTCGACTTCCCGCTTCGTTCCGGCGCCGTGGACGGTCTTCGCGAAATCGACCAGGCGCTCGGTCGCGTCGGGCCGCCGGTCGAAGATGACGTCTTCGACCAGTTCCAGCAGGTCCTTCGGAATGTCTTCGTAAACGGCCAGCTGGCCGGCGTTGACGATGCCCATGTCGAGGCCGGCGCGGATGGCGTGGTAAAGGAAGGCGGAGTGCATCGCCTCGCGCACACGATCGTTGCCGCGGAACGAGAACGACAGGTTGGAAACGCCGCCGGAGATCCGCACCCCAGGGCACAGTCTCTTGATCTCAGACGCGGCCTCGATGAATGCCTTCGCGTAGCCGGCGTGCTCTTCGATCCCGGTGGCGATGGCCAGGATGTTGGGGTCGAAGATGATGTCCTCCGGGAAAAAGCCGGCTTTCTCGGTGAGAAGTGCGTAGGCCCGCGAGCAGATGCTCACCTTGCGCTCCAGCGTGTCCGCCTGGCCCTTCTCGTCGAAGGCCATGACGACCACCGCCGCGCCGTACTCGCGAACCTTCCTCGCCTTCTCGAGGAAAGCCTCCTCACCCTCCTTGAGGCTGATCGAGTTGCACACACCTTTGCCCTGCAGGCACTTCAGCCCGGCCTCCAGCACGGTCCACTTCGAGCTGTCGACCATGATCGGGATGCGCGCGATCTCGGGCTCGGTGGCGATGAGGTTGAGAAAGCGCGTCATCGCGGCCTCGGACTCGAGGAGGTCGGCGTCCATGTTCACGTCGAGGAGGTTCGCGCCGCCGCGCACCTGGTCGAGCGCCACCTGAACGGCGCCCCCGAAGTCTCCCGATTCGATCAGGCGCCGGAAACGCAGGGAGCCGGTGACGTTGGTCCGTTCGCCGATGACGACGAATCTGGTATCGGGTCCGATCTCGAACGGCTCCAGTCCGCTGAACCTGGTCCGCGCCACCCGCTTGGGGACCTTGCGCGGCGGGATGCCGGCCAGGGCCTTGCGGATCTGGCGGATGTGGTCGGGCGTGGTGCCGCAGCAGCCGCCGGCGGCGTTGAGAAAGCCGCTCGCCGCAAACTCGCGCAGCAGCCGGCTGGTGATCGGCGGCTCCTCGTCATAGCCGCCGAACGAGTTGGGAAGGCCCGCGTTCGGATAGCAGGTGACGTAGGCGGGCGCCACGCGCGACAGCGCCTCGATGTAGGGCCGCATCTCCGTCGCGCCCAGCGAGCAGTTGATGCCGGCGGCGAAGGGCTCCGCATGCTCGACCGAGTTCCACCAGGCCTCCACTGTCTGCCCCGACAGGTTGCGGCCGCTCCGGTCCACGATCGTGACCGAGATGAACAGCGGCAGCTCCGGCGCCACCTCCTTGGTGGCCGCGATCGCGGCCTTGGCGTTGAGGGTGTCGAAGATCGTCTCGATGAGCAGGAAGTCGACGCCACCGTCGCGCAGCCCACGAGCCGCGATCGCGTAGCCCTCGCGGAGCTGGTCGAAAGTCACGTCGCGATACGAGGGATCCTCGACCTTGGGAGATAAGGACAGCGTCACGTTGGTCGGGCCGAGCGAGCCCGCCACAAACCTGTTCTCGTAGGCGTCGGCTGCGGCCCTGGCCAGCCGAGCCCCCTCGACGTTGATCTCGTACGTCAGGTCTTCCAGGCCGTAGTCGGCCTGCGACACCGGGGTGGCGGTGAACGTATTGGTCGTGATCAGGTCCGCGCCCGCCTCCAGGTAGTCGCGATGGATGCGAGTCACCACGTCCGGCCGCGACAGGTTGAGGATGTCGACGTTGTTCTTGAGCAGCTTCGGATGGTCGCGGAACCGCTCGCCCCGCCAGTCTTCTTCGTTCAGGCCCTGCTTCTGCAGGAGCACGCCGATGGACCCGTCGAAGATCACGATCCGCTGCTTGAACAGCTGGTCGAGACGCCGGCGCACGGGAAGGGAGGTCGAGGTGGCGGTGGCCATGTGGACCCTTAAGAGTACCGAGGAGATTGGCTCTCTAGTCCCCGACCGGGCTCCACACCTGGAATTCACCGTCGTCGTAGAGCAGCCGCCGCCCGCTGGATGCAAGTTGGTCGATGGCCGCCTGGCGCTTGGCGGGGTTGACCACGTCCGTCGGCTTGTTGTACTGCATGTAGGGATCGCGCTGGAGCACCACGTAGCAGGTCGGGTCGAGCATGTCGGGGAAGTCGTTGATCGTATGACGGTTCGCCAGCCATACCGCGAGGCCGTTGTCGGCCGAGACGGGCGCATCGGATGGGACCATCGCGGTCGCCGCACGAAGCGCCGCCACTCGGTTGGGCTGTTCGTACAGCTGGGTTTCGCCGTGGCCGGTCCGCAAGGATGGCGGGAGCTGCCCGAAGCCGAAGCCGAGGATCAACGCCGGGACGATCGCAACCAGGGCGGTCGCCGGACGCATGGCGGGCACACGCGCGGCGAGCCTGCGTGCGCCGACGCCGCCCGCGACCATCAGTGGAAACATCAACAGCAGGACGTAGTGCGCCTGCAGGATGTTCTGGGGGTAGTGTCCGCTCAGGACGTCGGCGAGGTATGGCGGCACCACGAGCAGCAGCCAGCGTGGCGCGAGCAGCGGCAAGCCAAACAGGCTCGCGATCATGAGCGCGACGACCAGCAGCGCCGCCGGCCGGAAGAGGGCCGCGAGAACATCACCAAAAGTCGGGTGCATGAACAGCCATCGGTAGTAGACGAAGTCCGAATAGCCGCCGTTGCGAAGGTAGGTCTGGATGCCGAGGATCGGGATCAGGAACCACGCGCCCGCCAGGTAGACGATGAAGCGCGCGTGTTTGCGGACCGCCGGCGCCCCGTAAGCGGCCATGAGCAGCCCGATCACTCCGACGGTGTAGATCTGGTCTTCCTTGCACGCGAGCACGAGGACGCAGAGAAACCACATCGCCACTCGATGCCCACGGATTCCCGCCCACGCGGCGAGCAGCGCCAGCGCCAGCGCCATGTTTTCCGGATGGAAGAAGTCGCGGGCAGCCTCCTGGCTGGCGGCCCAGAACGGAATCGGCGCCGACAGCGCGGCGGCGAGCCACGGGGATGTCGGCCGGTCAGAGGGCAGCAGCGATCGGAAGAACAAGAAAGCGGCGGGCGCGGTCGCCGCGAGCCCGGCCGAGGAGAAGATGAGCAGCACCTCGGGGTGCGGCCAGACCTTCTCGACCGCGGCGAGGACGGCGAGGATGGGTTCGAAATGGACGCCCAGAAAATCGGCCCGCGCGAAGCTCGAATAGAAGCCCTGGCCGGCGGATATGTTCCATACCACCTGCTGGTCGTAGGCGAGGTCCCACGCCGAGCCGGTCAGGCCGTACAGGCGCTGAAGCTCCTCATGAAGCGTCCAGGCGAAGGCAAGGGCGGCGGCCAGCAGCGGGAGTGTCGGCGCGATCCACCACGCCAGCGGGCGGGTCGCGTCGTGCTGGGCAGATCCGACGCTCAAGGCCCCGACGGTCATAGCCCCGCCGAGCTTACCTACAATCCGCATCATGACGGCGCCAAGGCTCTCCGTGATCGTCCTCGTCTACAACGAGTCCGAGAGCATCGAGCCGCTACACGAAGAGCTGAGCGGGGTCCTCGAGGGGCTCGATGTTCCCTACGAGATCGTCTACGTCGACGACGGCAGCCGCGACGGCAGCACCGAGCTGATGGCGCAGCTTGCGCTTCACGATCCTCACGTTCGCGTGGTCAGCTTCCGCCGCAACTTCGGCCAGACTGCCGCGGTGCAGGCCGGGATCGACAACAGCCACGGCGAGATCCTCGTCTTCATGGACGGCGATATGCAGAACGACCCGCACGACATCCCGCGACTCCTTGACCAGATCGACGCCGGGTATGACGTGGTCAGCGGCTGGCGCAAGGACCGCAAGGACGAAGCCTCGCGCGTGCTGCCTTCGAGGATCGCCAACTGGATGATCGCCCGGGTCACGGGGGTGCCGTTGAACGATTTCGGGTGCACGCTCAAGGCATATCGCCGCGACGTCATCCAGGGCGTGAAGCTCTACGGTGAGATGCACCGGTTCATCCCCGTCTATGCCTCGTGGGTCGGAGCTCGCATTACCGAGCTGCCGGTCAACCACCGCCAGAGGACGTTCGGGCATTCGAAGTACTCGCTGTCGCGAACTTCCCGCGTGCTCCTGGACTTGATCACGGTCAAGCTCCTGGGCAGCTACGCGACCAAGCCGATCTACTTCTTCGGTTTCGCCGCGTTCGGCCTGTGGGCGCTCGCGCTCGTGTTCGCCGCCATCGTCATCATCGAGAAGCTGCTGCCGCCGTACCCGTATGCCCACAACAACCCGCTCCTGCTCCTGGCGGTGTTCCTCGGCATCGTGGGCGTGCAGTTCATCCTCATGGGGCTGCTGGCCGAGCTTTCGATTCGCACGTATCACGAGTCGCAGGCCAAGTCCGTGTACGTGGTGCGCGAGGTGATCGAAGGCCAATCACCGCGCAAGCACGCACCGACGAACGGGAGGCCGGCTGTCCGCACCCGTAACAAGTAGATGTGCGGGATCTGCGGAGTAGCGGGCGGTGATCCCACCGAGGGCCGTGAGCTGGTGGCTCGCATGTGTGCTGCGCTGGTCCACCGCGGTCCCGACGACGAAGGCAGCATCCAGCTCGACGGCGTGACGCTGGGCATGCGGCGCCTCTCGATCATCGACATCGAGGGCGGCCGGCAGCCAATCCACAACGAAGACTCGACGGTCTGGGTCGTGCAGAACGGCGAGATCTACAACCACCTGGAGCTCCGGGCGCTGCTCGAGTCGGCAGGCCACGAGTTCGCAACCCAGTCCGACACTGAGGTCCTCGTCCACGGCTACGAGGAGTGGGGGGAGGCGATGGTCGAGAGGCTCAACGGGATGTTTGCGTTCGCGGTGCTGGATCGCCGCCGCCGCCGCGTGCTGCTGGCGCGCGACCGCATGGGCATCAAGCCCTTGCACTACGCGGTCGACGGCCACCGGCTGGTGTTCGCTTCTGAGCTGAAGGCGCTCCTTTGCGATCCCGCGCTGCGAAAAGACATCGACCCGGTCGCCCTCGACGAATACCTGGCCCTCGAGTTCGTGCCCTCGCCGCGCAGCATCGTCCGCGGCATCAGCAAGCTGCCGCCCGCCCATACGCTCGAGTGGTGGCTGGGCAGCGGCATCCACAGGCTTCATCGCTATTGGGCCCCGACGCTCGGCGAGGATGGAGAGGGAGCGCGCGGCCCCAACCTCGACGAAAGGTGCGAGGAGCTGCGCGGGGTGCTGCGTGAGTCGGTTCGCAAGGAGCTCATCAGCGACGTCCCTCTCGGCGTGTTCCTGTCCGGGGGGATCGACTCCAGCGCGGTGACCGCCATGATGTCGCAGCTCGGGGGCGACGTGAAGAGCTTCTCGGTTGGTTTTGCCGAGCGCTCGTTCGACGAGTCGCGCTACGCGCGCCAGGTGGCGCAGCACCTCGGCACCGACCATCACGAGATCTCACTCGAGCCGTCGATGCTGCTCGACCTCATCCCCCAGCTGCCTATCTTGCTCGACGAGCCGCTGGGCGACGCCTCGATCATCCCCACCTATTTGCTGTCGGCGTTCACCAGGCGACACGTCAAGGTCGCGCTGGGCGGCGACGGCGGCGACGAGCTGTTCGCGGGCTACCCGACGCTGCAGGCCCACCGTCTAGCGGGCTACTACAACCGCGCGCCGCAGCTGCTGAGGGCGGCCCTCATCGAGCCGGTCGTCCGCCGGCTGCCGGTGTCGCGCGACAACCTCAGCTTCGACTTCCGAGCCAAGCGGTTCGTCAGCGGCGCCGGCCACCCCGTGCCCGAACGGCACAGGCGCTGGATGGGCTCGTTCGCCGCTGAGGAGCGGACGGCGCTGCTGTCAGCCGATGTGCGCGACCGGCTGGCAGGGAGCGGCCACGTCCGGGTGTCCGAGCTCGACGGCGCGCACCCGCGCGACCCGCTCAACCAGGTCCTGCTGATGGACATGCGGCTCTACCTCGAAAACGACATCCTGGTCAAGCTCGATCGCGCTAGCATGATGGCCTCGCTCGAGGGCCGCGTCCCGCTCCTCAACAACGACTTCGTCGAGTACGCCACGCGGCTTCCACTCGACCTGAAGCTGCGCGGCTTGCGCTCGAAGTTCCTGCTCAAGCGTGCCCTGCGAGGGCTTCTTCCCGATCGCATCCTCAACCGCCCCAAGAAGGGATTCGGAATCCCGGTCGCGCAGTGGTTTCGCGGCCCGCTGAAAGAGCAGATGCTGTCGGTGCTGTCGCCCGCGCGCATCGCGGGCAAGGGGCTGTTCGACGGCGCGGCGGTCGCGGCCCTTTTGCGCGACCACCTCTCCGGCCGGCGTGACAACCGCAAGCAGCTGTGGACCCTTTTCGTCTTCGAGCTCTGGCACGACGGCTATCTCAGCCGGTCGTAGCGAAGCCACCAGACCTTCACCCCGCCGTCGTCGACCGGCGGCCTGCCTTCGACATCGGTGAGAAAGCTGACGATGGCGTCCTGTCCCGGTGATGGGCCGGCCACGACGGTGGTGATGCGGTGCGAGTCGAGGTCGGCGGCGAACATCGCGCGCGCATCCGGTGTCACTGCCACCGCGCTGCCCGCATCCAGCGCGTCAAGTGTCGCCTGCAAGAATGTCGGGCGCGGCCCGAGATACGGCCCCGGGGTGAAGGCGTCGCCTTCGGGCATCCGGAACCGGTAATTCGCCACCGCCTGCCAGTACATGGCGTCGGTGGACCTGTGACTGGAGAACGGGGTCACGAGCACGACCGAACCCGGCGGGACCATCTCGACGTCGCCGCCCGGCCGGAAGAACGCCGGGGCCGTGGCCGGCGCGGTGGGATACGGCAGCGACGGCACGATCGCCGCCAGGCCGGCGACCAGAAGGGTGCCGGCTGCCCAGCGCCAGGGTCGCGCCCCGCGGATCGCGATCGTGCCCGCGTAGGCGACGACGATGCCGATGCCGAGGAAGGCGATCACCATCAGCCGCGCCGGCAGCGCGCTGCCCAGGAGCGGGAGCTCCGCGAGCGCCGCCCAGGGCAGCCCGATGGGCGTGACCCGTCCGTCGACGTGCAGGTGTGGGCCTAGCGACAGGATCGCAACGATCAGCGCCATCGAACCCGCCCAGCGGATCTTCGGCCGGCGCCAGCCCACTGCGAGGCCGGCTGCGAAGAGGATCAAGAGAGGCAGGCCGACGTAGGCGTCGTTCTCGGTCGCGTTGCCCGTGAAATGGATGAACCTCGAAGGGACGGCGAAGGACAGCAGGTCGCTGACGTAGACATCGGGCTGCTGCACATCCCCCGACACCCGCTGGGGACCGAGAAACTGGAAGGCAAGTGGGTAGGCGGCGATGACCCCGAAAGTCACGAGCCCCGCCACCGCGGCTATGGCCGCGGAATTCAAGGCCGCCCGCACCTCGCCGCGATGAAGCAGCACGAGCAAGGCGACGCCGACGGCGGCGATCAGCAACGTCAGCGCGAGCATCTCCTCGCCGGTCAGGAGCTGCAGAGCCGCGGCCGCGCCGGCGAGCCCGCCGGCGACCACCGGGTGGAGGCGCCGGCGCACCAGGATCTCGTGCCCGAGGATGAGCGCGATCGGCGGGAAGAGCGCCAGCACGACATGGGGGTGGCCCAACGCCTGTGCGATGAGGCCTGGACTGAATCCGTAGATGAGTCCCGCCACGAAGCACATGAGCGGCTGATCGATGAACCGCCGCGCGGCCAGGAACCCGAACCACGCCGACAGCGCGATGCCGGCGGTGATGAGCAGGTCGTAGGCGGGCGGGCAGGAGCATCGACGTGTTCCACATGAGGTTCACACCATCGGGGTACGAGAGGTAATCGGTGTAGAGGGGGTTGTGACCGGCCGAGAGCTCGTGCGGGATCCAGCCGAGGTACCAGATGAAGAGCCTGGGGTCCTTCGGGCTCCCGATCCACGACCCGGCCGGATCGACCCAGGTGCTCGAGAACAGCGCCAGCGCCAGCAGTGCGTAGACGAGGAGCGCAACCCACACGAAGGGAAGCGGCCGCCGTCTCATTCGCTAAACGTCGGCCGCAACGATGAGACCCTTCTGGGTCCGCCTGACCGAGCGTATCGCGGGGTGCAGCACGATCAGGAAGCTCGGCAGCGCGAGGATGACGGCGGCGCCGACCAGTGTCGCCGGGATCCCGATATGATCGGCGACTGGACCGCTGACGGCGAAACCCGCCGGCATCGCGATCAGCGACAGGAGCCAATCAAATGAGTTCGCGCGTGCCAGCACGTCTGCCGGGATGAGCTGCGGCACGGTGGCGAACCACACCTCGTTGAGAAATGTCAGACCGGTGAACCCGAGGACGCAGGCGGCCATGATCGCGGCCGTCGGCAGCGGAGGCACCAGGGCCAGCATCTGCAGCGCGGCCAGAGTCAGGGCCAGGTTGGCGACCACCAGCGGGCGCCTGGGCGTCACGCGTAGCGCGATGAGGCCGCCGACGATGGAGCCCGCGCCCAACGATGCGGAGATGAGGCCCCATGCCGATGCGCCTCCAAGGTGCTGCTTGGCGACGATTGGTCCCAGCACGAAGAACGCCGCAATGGCGAAATTCCACAGCGCGTGCGAGAAGAGGTTGGTCAGGTACCACCTTCGGCTGACGACGGCGTGCCAGCCGGCGGCCATCTCGGCCCAGAAGCTCGTCCTGGGCTTCGCGGGCAGCGGTGGCACCCGAAGCATCGCGAGGGAGATGGCGCTGGCGACGTACGTGGCGGCGTCGATCGCAAACACCCAACCCGGCCCGATGATCGCGACCAGGATGCCCGAGACGGCCGGTCCCGCCACGCCGGTCGTGCTCCGCGAGAGGCCGATGAGGGCGTTCGCCTGCTGCAGCCGGGGCGCGCTGACGGTCTGGGGTACGAGGGCGCCGGATGCCGGCACGAAGAACGCGCCGGCGGCGCCGTCCGCGACCGAGAGCACGATCAGCATCCAGAGCTGGGCGTGACCGGTGAGCAGCACGGAGGCGAGCACCACCTCCGCGACCGCGCGGATGGTGTCGGACGACAGCATGACCAGCTGACGGGGGAGCCGGTCCGCCCAGACGCCCCCGACAGGGAGCGTCACGACGCGGGCGGTGGTAGAGGCCGCCAGCACCAGGCCCAGCGCGCTCGCGGAATGCGCGATCTGCAAAGTGGCGAACGCCAGGGCGACTGGCGCCAGAGCATCCCCGGCCGCCGATACCGCCTGCCCCATCCACAGCAGCCGGAAGTTGCGCTCGACCAGAGGGCTAAGGGCTTTCGGCAGCGCCATCCCGTCCGATTCTCTCCGGTTCCGCCGACGCACCGCCCGAAGCGCGTCAGATGGGGGCTTGACATTGCCTCACCGGCATGCATACTAGGCATGCATACTGCGTATGTGTAGAGCAGAATTTGTCACTTAAGTACGGGGTGCTGGGGCTCCTCGCCGAGGAGCCGCTGCACGGCTATGAGGTGAAGAGCCGGTTTGAGGCGATGCTCGGAGGTACGTGGGAAGTCAATATCGGCCAGATCTACACGACGCTCCAGAGGCTCGAGCGCGACGGGCTCGTGCGGCCGGTGGGCGAGCGGGGGGACCGCGGCAAGCTCCACTACGAGCTGTCGGAATCGGGGCGGAAAGCTGTCGAAACGTGGCTCGCCGAACCGGATTCGGGGCCGCAGCGGCTGCATGAGGACATCTACGTCAAGCTGCTTCTCGCCACCCGCCTCGCCAATGGCGCCCTGCGTCCCTTGCTTGCCCGGCAGAAGCGCGCGTACCTGCAGCGCCTCCGCGACCTCAACCAGCTCGAGGATCGCGCGCGTAAAGACGGACGGAACGACCTGGCGCGCCTGGTGCGTGGCGCCCTACTTCACACGGAGGCGGACATCAAATGGATAGACGAGCTTTCAGAACGGAGCATTGGAGGGGGAACGGGCACGGAATGACGGAGCTGGTGCGTCTTACCGACATCACGAAGGTCTACCAGGGCGGGGTCACCGGCGCCCTCGACGGGGTCTCCCTCACCGTCGAGGCAGGCGAGTTCACGGCCGTGATGGGACCTTCCGGCAGTGGGAAATCGACGCTGCTCAACCTCATCGCCGGCCTCGACCGGCCGACCAGCGGAAGCGTCATGGTCGCCGGAACGGACCTCGGCCGCCTCGGCGAGACGGGCCTGGCGCGATTCCGGCGCGATCGAATCGGGTTCGTGTTTCAGTTCTTCCACCTGCTCCCCAACCTGACCGCTCTCGAAAACGTCCTCATCCCGGCGCAGCTGAAGGGACGTGCCGGCGCCGAGACCGCCGGACGAAAGCTCCTTTCTCAGCTCGGCATCGCAGAAATTGCGGAAAGGTACCCGGCCAAGCTGAGCGGCGGGCAACAGCAGCGCGTGGCCATCGCCCGCGCACTGATCAATCAGCCCTCGCTCCTACTGGCCGATGAGCCGACCGGGGCGCTGGATACATCGAGCGGCGAGCAGGTCATGGCCCTGCTCTCCGAGCTGCACCACGCAGGGCAGACGATCGTGCTCGTCACCCACGACCCCAAGCTCGCGACGCGCCACGCCGCGCGCGTGATCAGCATCATGGACGGCCGGGTCGTTGACGACGCGCGCCTCGAGACCGCTGAGCGCAGGCCCGCGGACGTGATTCGCGTCCGCGGCGAGGAGTGACGCGATGACTGCGATCATCGTCAAGGCCCTTGCGGATTTGCGCCGGAGGCGAATCCAGGCGGCCGTCATCTTCCTGACGGTGCTGCTGTCGATCGCAGCCGGGACCATGGCCCTCACGCTGATGTCGCAGACGCGCGACCCGTACCAGGCCGCTTTCGAGGCACAGAGGGGCGCGCACCTGCAGGTCGGCTTCAAGGCGACCACCGACCCCCAGCTGCTGGCGAGGACGCCGGCGGTCATCGGCGCCTCTTCGGCGGGCGGGCCCTACCTGGTAACCACGCTCGAGTTCAAGCACGGGGGCCAGACATTCAACGTGCAGACCGTCGGCCGTGACGACCCCGCCGGCGCGGTCGAAGTCCTCAAGATCACCTCCGGGCGCTGGGCTCAGGCCAACGACGAGATCGTTTTGACGAGGTCGTTCTCGGAGCTCAACAAGGTATCGGTCGGCGACCGCATCAAGGTCGTCAGCGTGGCCGCGGAGCCGATGCTCACTGTCGTAGGCGAGGTCGTCGACATCGATGAGGGCAGCGCCGACCTCAGTGGCCAGAACTCGTGGATGCTGCCGGCGGCGATCCCTGCCCTGACCACGCCGGACGTCTCCTACTACCTGATGCACTACCGATTCTCGAGCGATCCCACCAACGCGCAGCTCGAGGGATATATGGGCAAGCTGCGCGCAAGCCTGCCCCCTGGCAGCATTACGGGTTCGATCAACTACCTACTGATCCGCGGCGTCTTCAACATCACCAACCAGATCGTCACCTCCGTGCTTGCCGCCTTCAGCGTCTTCGCCCTTGCCGCAACCGTGGCCACGGTGGCGACGCTCGTCACCGGGATCGTGATCGCCGCCTACCGCGAGATCGGGGTCATGAAGGCGGTAGGCTTCACGCCGGCCGGGGTCATCGGCGTCTTCGCGCTGCAGATCGTCATCCCGGCGCTGGCCGCGTGCCTGGTGGGCATACCGGCGGGGACGCTGCTCAGCCAGCCGCTGCTGGCCAACAGCTCACATGCGCTCGGCCTCGCTTACGTGCCGAGCTTCTCAATCGGCCTCGACCTGCTGCTGCTGGGGGGAGGACTGCTGGTCGTCTCCGTCGCCGCGACGCTCCCCGCCCTGCGGGCAGGGCTGCTGAAGCCGATCACGGCCATCACCAACGCCTCCGCGCCGCGCGGCGCCAGCGGGCGCAGGCTGCGGACGCAAGCCGCACGGTTCAATCTGCCGCGGCCGGTCATCCTCGGCATCGGAGACGCGTTCGCACGCCCGCTGCGCGCCGTCTTGACTCTGGTCACGGTGCTGCTCGGCGTGGCGACGGTGGTCGTGGCGATCGGGCTGCCGCGCAGCTTCGAGCTGATCAACAACAGCGAAACCGGTGCAGGCAACTACCAGGTCACGGTCACACGAAGCAACGGCTACCCGGATGCCGAGGTGATGAGGATCCTCAACGGCCAGCCCCAGACGGCGAACGTGGTCGCGGTCGACGGGGAGAACGTCACCGTCCCCGGAATCACCGACCCTGTGAACAGCCGCGTGTTCCGGGGTGACTCGTCACGGCTGGGGTACATGGTGATCAGCGGACGCTGGTTCAGCGCTCCGGGTGAGGTGCTGGCGCCGGCCGGCTTTCTTCGCGACGCGCACCTCAAGGTCGGAGACAGCTTCACCGGCAGCCTGCAAGGCCACACTCTGCATCTGCGCGTGGTCGGAGAGGTGTACGACATCAGCAACCTCGGTCACGAGCTCTTCATGGACTACGCGACCCTTCCGCAGGACATCACCAATTCGAGCCCGGGACTCTACCTGGTCACGTTGAAGCCGGGCTCTGATGTCGATGCATACGTGCGGCGAGTGGCCGCCGCGCAGCCGGACTTGATCAATGTCCACCCGACTGACACCAGCATCATCGGTCCGGTGAAGATCATCGACTCGGTGCTGCTCGCGCTCGCCGCTGTGCTCGTCCTGATCGGAATCGGCGGCGTGTTCAACACGCTGCTTCTCAACACGCGCGAGCGCCTACCCGACACGGCGACGCTCAAGGCCGTGGGCATGAGCCCACGTCAGGTGATGGTGATGGTTGCCGCCTCGGCCGGCCTGTTGGCGTTGGTTGCCGGCCTGCTGGCAATGCCGTTAGGTCTTCTCCTGCACCGTGTGTTGAACGATCTGATCAGCAGCTCCGCGGGCAACGAGACGCCGCCGTCCGTCTACTGGGTGTTCAACCCGTTCGAGCTGGTTGCCATCCCCATGATTGGAGTGCTGGTGGCGATGGCGGCGGCGCTCATCCCGGGGCGCTGGGCGGCGCGCACCAACGTGGTCGAGGTACTGCACTCGGAGTAGGCTCGGGCTCCTGCGTGGCCGAGCTGTGAGGCCTAGAGTCCCGCCTCCAGGCGGGCCTTGCGGCCCAGCTTGCGCATCTTGTCGACGCGCTTGCGCAGGTCCTTGCGGCGTCGCTCTCCGAGCTCGGGATCGAAGTAGTAGGTCGCGGCCGCCGCCACGCCCATAAACATGAGAAGCCGGGTCAGCCTGAATTTCCCCATCTCTAGGGATAAACGATCTGGACCGATCGCTCTACCCAGTTTCGATTACGTTCGCAGACCCTGGCGTTACCTCAGATGGAGGTGCGCATGGACCTGACCAACCTGTTTGTCGACCTCGTGATCGTGCTCGTGATCGCGGCCATATTGATTTCGGTCGCCCGAGCCTGGCGTACCCGTCCCGCCCGGCTCACCGCCCTGTCGCCGGAAGCTCGCGACCGCTACGTCGCGGACTGGCAGCGGATCGAGAAGCGCTTCATGGACGCTCCGGAAGAGGCCGCCCAGGAGGCCGATTCGCTGGTGACCGCGCTGCTTGGGGAGCGGGGCCACCCGCTCGGGACGGATCGTCTTCCGCGGCGGCTGACCGCAGCGCGGCGCAAGCTGGCCGAGGGCCGGCGCCGGCACCATACCGAGGACCTTCGCCAGGCAATGCTGGACTACCGCGCGGTGTGGGCCGAGATGGTGGGTCCGGAGCAGAGGGAGCCCGTAACCGAGGGTCGCCGAGAGACCGCGTAAACAACATCTCGGCGGGCCATGGGTCGCTCTCGGCCTTCGGTTAACGTGTTCGCCTGATGGTCACGGTGGCCGACGTTCGGCGGTTGGCGATGACGCTGCCGCGAACGACCGAGGCCCTCGTCGGCGGGCGCGTGAAGTTCAGGGTCGGCCGCATCGCCTACGTGTCTTTGTCTCGCGACGAGACGGTCATGGGTTTTGGGTTTCCCAAGGAAGAGCGTGATTGGCTGGTGGGCGGGGACCCGGACAAGTTCATGCAGCCGGATCGGAGCGATCTGCGCTACCACTGGGTTCTGGTCCGGCTGGCCGCGATCGACGAAACGGAGATGCGCGAGCTCGTCCTCGATGCGTGGCGGATGGTCGTGCCCAAGCGCGTCGCGGCCGCTTACGTCGAGGGCTCCTAGAGAGATGATGGGAACCGGCGTGACGAAGCCATCCCCCGAAACCGGTCTTCTCCTCCCGTCGCGGGAGGCCGTGCTCTGGGCGGACAGCGACCTGGCCTTCGTCATCGAGGCGGCGCGGCGGGCGGAACAGGCCGGCTACGACTCGGTGTGGGTCGGGGACTCTTTGCTGGCCCGCCCTCGGGGCGAACCCCTGACCCTCCTGGCCGGTGTTGCCGGCGCGACGACCCGCGTCACGCTGGGGACAGCCGTCCTGCTGCCGCTGCTTCGCCACCCTCTTTCCCTGGCGCACGCCCTGGCCACGCTCGACCGCATCGCCGGAGGCCGCGTCATCGTGGGCATCGGCCCAGGCGCCGAGCTCCCGGGCACACATGCCGAGCTGGCGGCACTTGGCGTTCCGAGCGACCGCCGCGTCGGCGCCATGCTCGAAGCGGTCGAGCGCTGCAGGCGGTTGTCGCGGAACGAGGAGCCGGGCATCGAGCTGCAGCCCCGACCGTTTCGCCCGGGTGGTCCTCCGATCTGGGTGGGCGGCGGTGGTCCCCGGATGCTGCGCCTGGCCGGCGCGACGTTCGACGGCTGGCTGCCGCTGAGCCCGACCCCATCCGACTACGCGTCAGGACTTCGCGCGGTGCGCGAGGCAGCGGAACGGGCGGGCCGCGATCCCGCCGCCGTCGCGACCGGCGTCTACCTCACCGTGGCGGTCGCTGACACTCAGCAGGAGGCCGCAGGCGAGCTCGACGCCTACGTGCGCGGGTATTACGGCGTGCCGGCAGAGGCGATGGCCAGAGGAATGGCTTTGCATGCCGGCACCCTTGATTCGGCGTCCGAGTGGTTCGCGGCCTATCGCGCCGCCGGTGCCTGCCACCTGGTCGTGCGGCTGGGTCATCCCACCCTCAGCGACTACCACCAGACCGCTCGTCAGCTCCTCGGCGCCGCACGTGCCCAGTAGTCAGAGTGGTGGATCCGAGGGGATTCGAACCCCTGACCTCGTGAGTGCGATTCACGCGCTCTCCCAACTGAGCTACGGACCCATTTGTCCTCGGGAAGGGCCAGTATAGCCCGGGTCGAATCGGGGTCCGAGCGCGGAACAACCGGGCGTGCGCGAGGGATTCCTATACTCGCGAAATGTCGTTCCTCTTCAAGAGCAAGCGCGTGCCGGAAGGCGTCGACCCGGCTCGCATTCCGCCCGGCCAGACCCTCACCGCGCCCGACCGCTGGCCCCTTCTGCACTTCGGCCCCGTGCCCAAGACCGAAATCGCCACATGGGACTTCAAGGTGTTCGGCGCGGTTGACACCCCGATCACGCTCGACTACGGCGAACTTCGCGCGCTGCCTTCGAAGGATGTGGTCGCCGACATCCACTGCGTGACCGGCTGGAGCCGCCTGGGCGACACCTGGACCGGCGTGCCGATTCGCGAGATCCTGGACCGCGTCAAGCCCAAGCCCGAGGCGAAGTACGTCAGCGCTCACTGCGAATATGGCTACACGACCTCGGTGCCGTTGAGCGTGCTCGACGCCGAGGAAAACCTTCTCTGCTACGCCTGGAACGGGCAAGACCTCGAGCCTGACCACGGCTGGCCCCTGCGCCTGTTCGTCCCTTCCAAGTACTTCTGGAAGTCGGCGAAGTGGTTGCGCGGGCTAGAGTTCATGGAACGCAACCGGCTCGGTTTCTGGGAGCAGCGCGGATACCACGATGAAGCAGATCCCTGGAAGGAGACACGCTACTGGTAGCCCGGCTCACGCCGCCGGGCCGCCCCTGGTCACCTTCACCTCCGACTTCGGCTCAGGGTCTCCGCTCGTGGCGGCTATGAAGGCGGTCGTCCTCGGGGGCTGCCCGAACGCAACGCTCGTCGACGTCAGCCACGAGGTCCCGCGATTCGACGTCTTCGCCGGTGCGTTCATGCTCTTCGCCGGCACCCGGCATTTCGGCGCGGGCTCGGTGCACCTGGCGGTGGTGGATCCGGGCGTCGGCAGCTCGCGCCGGCGGCTGGCGATCCGGGCCGGCGGGCGCTTCTATGTCGGGCCCGACAACGGGTTGTTCGGGATCGTCATCGAGGAGGTGGGCATCCAGCAGGCTGTTGAGCTCGCGCCCACGCCGGGAGGCGCGCCCACTTTTGAGGGCAGGGACGTATTCGCGCCGGCGGCGGCGGCGCTCGCGTCGGGGGTGCCTCTCGAGTCGCTGGGCCACCCGACCTCGGCGCCGACGATGCTCGACGATTCCAGTCCGCGTGTGCTGTGGACGGACGGCTTCGGCAACCTCGTGACGAACCTCAAGCCGCCGGTCCGTCCGATGCGCATCCACAACCACTACATCACCGCCTCGGCGAAGACGTACGCCGAAGCGCGCCCGAACGAGCCGTTCGTTTACGTCGGCAGCATGGGTTACCTGGAGGTCGGCATTCGCGAGGCCAGGGCGGACAGGGTGCTGGGTGCTCGGGCGGGGATGAAGGTCGACCTTCTATGAGGCGACCCGGCCCTTAACAGGCGAGGTTGGCGCCGGTTTGCGGTGTCGATACCGTTTCGCGTTGCCATGGCGCGATTCGCGTTTCTTCTGCTGGCGGTTTGCCTGACGGCGTGCTCGGACCTCCCCTCCGTGGCGCCGATCGCGAACCCGGCGCAGGTCGCGCGGGCGACGAGCCTTGGTGGGGCGCTGCCGGCATCGGGGTCGGGGCGCCCCGAGCCCGTGGCGCTTTGGCAGGACGCGAGCATTTTCCGGCTGGTGGCGGGCCTCATCTCGTCGGCTCGCAGCCGGGTGATGGTCGAGATGTACGAGCTTGGACGGCGGGATCTCACGTCCGCGCTCGGCGCCGCTCGTGCGCGAGGCGTGGCCGTGCGCGTGATCACGGACCCGACTGTGGGCGCAAGCCGGCGCTCGGCAGCAGTGCTCGACAACCTGGGAGTGAGCGAGCGCGCCTACCCGATCGACGATGTTCGCCATCAGATCGACCACGTAAAGCTCTTGATCGCCGACGGCGAAGCGGTCGTCGGCGGCATGAACTGGGGTGCGCACAGCGACCGCAACCACGACTACGTGCTCGAGACACGCGAGCCAGCTGACATCGATCGCCTCGAGCGCATCTTCGAACAGGACTGGGAGCTTGCGGGCGGCCACCCCGCACCCCTCGCCGCCGCGCCTTCCGACGTTGCCCAGACCGCTCCCGGCGAAGAGATCCGCCTGATGCTCGAAGACGCGCTTGGCCGCGCGCGCCTGGGCGTGCTCGCGGAGGTTTACACCCTGACCGATCCAGAGGTCATCGCGGGCCTGGCGGCCGCCCATCGGCGCGGCGCGCTCGTGCGTGTCCTGCTCGATCCCAACCAGCCGTTCAACCGGCATGCGTATGCGGTCCTCTCGTCGAGCGGCGTGGGCGTGCGCTGGTACCCGATCCCGAGAGGCGCGCTGCTGCACGCGAAGATCGGGCTGTTCGACGGCGAGCTGGTCCTTGGCTCCGCCAACTGGACGTTGTCCGGGTTGAGCGCCAACCACGAGCTCGACATCGAAACGCAGGACCCGCACGCCGTGTCGGCGTACGGGTCCCGGTTCGACTCTGACTGGTCGAGGTCAGGCGGTGGCTAGGTGGTCGATTCCCAATCGTCGAGGAAAGAAGTCTTGGCGACCTTGTCGTCCTGCTCGATCTTCCGGAACGTGAATGACACCTCCTGAGCACGGTATCGACAGAGGCGGATTGCCTGACGTCACTTACGGTCGCGTCCGTGAGGGTGACGACATAAAAGAGGGTCTCCTTGCCGGAAGCGTCGGCCCGAGCGAAGTCGATCACGACCGAAGTCAGGACCTCGTTGGTGGCGGCCGCATTGAGAAACTGCGGTGAGGAGCCGCCCAGCTTTTCAATGCGCCGGCGAGGTTGCCGGCCGCGGCTATTGTGTCGCGCGGGCCGCGAGTTGCAGCCGCCTCAAACGCTGCCCGACCGCTAGCTTTGGGGTGGAGGTCCCGACGAACCCAGCGGTGGCGGCCCCGAACCGGCCGCGGGAGGAAGGGAGCCCGGCCCTGGGGGGCCTGCCTGGGGCACGTTGCCGAAGCTGACCTGGGGCACCGCCCGGTCGCCGTCGTCGGCCTGGAAGAAGCCGAACGGCTTGAAACCGAGAGGGCCGGCGACCAGCACGGTCGGGAAGGACTGCAGCTTGATGTTGTAGTCGCGGACGTTCCCGTTGTAGAAGCGCCGCGAGAACTCGATCTTGTCCTCGGTCGCCGTCAGATTTTCCTGCAGGTTGGTGAAGGCGCTGATCGCCTTCAGGTCCGGATAGTTCTCCGACACGGCGAACAGGCTGCGCAGGCTCTGGCTCAGCATGTTCTCGGCAGCGCCGATCTTGGTCGGGTCGCCGGTCGCCCCAGCTGCAACCGCGGCCGCGCGGGCGTTGGTCACGGCCTCCAGGGTGCCGCGCTCGTGGCCCATGTAGCCCTGCACGGTGTTGACCAGGTTGGGGATGAGATCGTGGCGCCGCTTGAGCTCGACGTCGATCTCCGACCATGCTTCCTGGGTCCGGTTGCGGGCCGAGACGAGCCCGTTGTAGACGAAGACCAGGTATACGACCAGGAGGATGACGATCCCGAGAACAACCCAGCCCATCAGTGCGTCATTCTAGGCGCGGTCGCCTCTAGGCGTGGGCGCGGCGCTGCCATCGCGTCTTCTTGAGCATCTTCTTGTGCTTGTGCTTGCGCATCTTCTTGCGCCGCTTCTTGATTACCGAGCCCAATCCAACTCCTGCCTACCTGGCCGAGGCGTGCTTGATCTTCAAAATGAGGTCCGGCCGCGAATCATACCGTAACCTGCTCGACTGCCGTTCCCAGCCTAAACTCCACGCCGATGTACTTCACGGACGCTCACGACGAGCTGCGGCTGCACATCCGGAAGTTCCTCGCCAACGAGGTTCAGCCGCATCTCGAGGAATGGGAGGAGAAGACCTTCCCCGATTCGATCTTCAAGCGCTTCGGCGAGCTCGGTTTCCTTGGTCTGCGCTACCCGCCCGAGTACGGCGGGCAGGGCGGGGACTACTTCTCAGCGGTGGTCCTGTCCGAGGAGATGGCGAGGGCCGGATGCGGCGGCCTCGGCATGGCGGTCGCGGTACAGGCCGAGATGGCGACCCCTCCCGTGTTCAAGTTCGGGACCGAGGAGCAAAAGCGAAAATGGCTCGTACCCGCCATCCGCGGCGAGCAGATCGCCGCGCTCGCAATCACCGAGCCCGATGCCGGGTCCGATGTCGCCGGGATCACGACCGTGGCCAGGCGCGACGGCGACCACTTCGTGGTCAACGGAAGGAAGATCTTCATCACCAACGGCGCGCGCTGCCACTGGGCGCTCGTGGTCACCAAGGCCGACCGTGAGCGCGGCCACAAGGGCTACAACCTCCTCGTCATCGAAAAGGGAACCCCTGGTTTCGAGGTCACGAGGACGCTGCAGAAGCTGGGCATGCACTCATCGGACACGGCGGAGCTGCTGTTCGAAGACTGCAGGGTGCCATTGGCCAACCTGCTCGGCGACGAAGGTGATGGCTTCAAGAACCTGATGTGGGAGCTCCAGGGCGAGCGCATGATCGCCGCCGCGGGCGCCATCGCCGGCGCGGCGCGCGTGTTCGATTACACGATGGACTACGCCCGCAACCGCAAGGCTTTCGGCCAGCCGATCTCGCAGTTCCAGGTGATCAAGCACAAGCTCGTCGACATGGGGACCAAGATCGCGGCCGTGCAGTCTTTCGTCTACCAGACCGCCAGGCAGTGGGACCAGGGTGAGTACCCGGTGCGTGAGATCTCCCAGGCCAAGCTGCTCGCCACCCAGGTCGCCTGCGAGGTGGCCGATGAGGCGATCCAGATCCTCGGCGGGCACGGGTACATGAGGGAATTCCCGGTCGAGCGCGCCTGGCGCGACGCCCGCCTGGCCCGCATCGGGGCGGGGACGGACGAGATCATGAAGGAGATCATCGCCAAGACGTACGGTCTATGACTGTACGGGCCGTTTTGTTCGCGGGCTGCAGCCCGGAGGTGGCCGCCGGTCCTGACGGCAGGATCGTCGCGGTCGGCGCAAGGGCTCGGGCGGCCGCCGGCAGCGCGGCCGAGGTGGTGCACCTCAGCGGCGTCGCCTGGCCAGGCTTGATCGACGCACACATTCACCTCGAGGGACTCGCCGACCGCAACCTGACGGTTGACCTGACCGGCTCGCCCAGCCTCGAAGCGGCCCTGGCCCGGATTCGCAAGTGGGCGGCGCGTCTGCCGAAGGATGCCTGGGTCGTCGGAGCGGGCTGGTACAACGACGCCTGGGCCGACCCCGCCTTCCCGTCACGCAGGCAGCTCGACGAAGCCGCCGGCAAGAGACCCGCATACCTGCGTCGTAAGGACGGCCACTCGGCCTGGGTCTCGACCGCCGCCCTGGCTATGGCGGGAATCGACGGCGGCACCGAGGACCCGCCCGGGGGCGTCATCGACCGTACGCCCGCCGGCGAGCCGGCGGGCATCCTGCGCGAAACGGCCATGCAGCTGGTCAGTCGCCTCGTCCCTCGCGCAGGCGAAAAGGAGCTCGACGCCGCGATGGCTCGGGCGCTTACGGCACTCGCTCGCCTCGGCCTCACATCGGTCCATTCGATGGACTCCGCACGTTCCTTCGGATCGCTCCAGCGCCTCCACGCTCGCGGCCGCCTCCCGGTGCGCGTCACCTACAACCTGCCCATCGCCGATCTCCACCATGCCGAGCGCATGGGTGTGCGTTCGGGCTGGGGCGACGAGTGGCTGCGCATGTGGGGTGTGAAGGCCTTCCTCGACGGTTCGCTCGGCAGCCGCACGGCCGAGATGCTCGACGGCACGGGCACTGCTCGCCTCACCCAACCCGACCTGCTCGACGTGATCGATCGGTGCGCGAGGGCAGAGCTCAACGTGTGCCTGCATGCCATCGGAGACGGTGCTGTGCGCAGGGCGCTCGACGCGCTTGCGCCGCATCACGCCGCCTGGCGCATGTGGAGGCCGCGGATCGAGCACGCCCAATGTGTCGACCCCAAGGACATGCGGCGGTTCGCACACGCCGGGGTGATCGCGTCGATGCAGCCCATCCACGCGGTCGCCGACAGGGAGCTCGCGGATGAGTACTGGCCCGAAGTGACCTCGCACGCGTACGCGTGGGGCGCGCTCGAGCGAGCGGGCGCCCGGCTCGCATTCGGTTCCGACGCACCGGTCGAGACCGCCGACCCGCTCCTCGGCATCGACGCCGCGACATCGTGGCGCCGGCGTGCGAAGTGGCATCCAGAGCTCGCCGTGTCGCGCGCGTCAGCGCTGCTCGCGTACACCTCGGACGCCGCGTTCGCGGTGGGCATGGAAGGCGACCTCGGCGCGCTGCGTCAGGGCATGTTGTGCGACATGACCGCGGTCGAGGCCGGCCGCGTGGTCGCCACCGTAGTGGGAGGACGGGTCACGTGGAGGAAAACGCCTGTCGCAGCTTCGCCGCGGTCACCAGCAGGTGCTCGTTGACGACCTTGACCTCGGCCAGGACCGGCATGAAGTTCGTGTCACCGTTCCAACGCGGCACCACGTGAAGGTGGACGTGGTCCGGGATGCCGGCGCCGGCGGCGCGGCCGATGTTGGCGCCGATGTTGAAGCCCTTGGGCTCGAGAGCGGCGCGCAGGACCACGATGGTTCGCTTCAGGGCGCGCATGAGGTCGGTGGTCTGCGGGTCGTCGAGGTCCTCGAGACCGGCCTGATGCACGACGGGGGCGACCATCACGTGGCCCGGGTTGTACGGGAACTTGTTCAGCATCACGATTGCCCCCTCGGGCCGCCAGACGACGAGCTCGGCGTCCTTGTCGTCGGGATTCTCGATGACGCGGCAGAACAGGCAGCCCGCCTGCTGGTCGCCGGTGATGTACTCCATGCGCCACGGCGCCCACAGTCGCTCCATTGATCTACGTCTTCTTTCTATTGCTGGTGACCGCGGTCTGGGGTTGGACGTTTGTCCTGGTCAAGGACGCGATCACACAGTACCCGACCCTGGGCTTTCTCGAAATCAGGTTCGTGCTCGCGGCGCTTGTGATGGTTGCTGCCGTCCACAGGCTGCCGACGCGAAGGGAACTGTGGGTCGGATCCGTGGCCGGCGCAGTGCTCGCCGGCGGCTACCTCTTCCAGACCGTCGGCCTCACGATGACGAGCCCGGGCGACGCCGGCCTGATCACCGGCCTCTTCGTCGTATTCACTCCGCTGATCGACCGCCTCTTCGGCGTCGCGGTGCCGCGGCGGACCGCCGTGGCGGTCATGCTCGCGCTGGTCGGAACGCTGATGCTCGCGGGCGGGGGAGGCGGCATCGGCCTGGGCGACCTCCTGGTCCTTGTTTGCGCCGTCCTGTACGCGCTCCACATCGTGCTTTTGAGCCAGTGGTCGCCAGGCCTGCGCGCCGCGCCCGTGGCGATGGTCCAGATGGCCACATGCGCGGTGCTGTTCAGCATCGTCGGAACGCCGTCGCTGGCGCATGCGCCGTCGGCGCAGGTCTGGTTCGCGATCGTGATCACTGGCGTCTTCGCCTCGGCGGTCGCCTACTACATCCAGACGTGGGCGCAGGCACACCTCGACGCCAGCCGCACCGCGTTGATCCTGGCCACCGAACCGGCGTGGGCGCTGGCGGCCGCGATCGTCCTCGCCGGACAGCGGCTGAGCTTCGTGCAGGCGGCCGGCGCGGCACTCGTGCTCGGCTCCATCGTGGGTCATGAGCTGGTGCCTCTCCTCGGGCACAGGCGAATTGAAAATAGAATTGAAAGCTCACCATGAGCGTCACCCGCCGCAGCACGTACGTGCCCCAGGAGATCGAGCCCAAGTGGCAGCGGATCTGGGATGACCACGGGGTGATGAAGGCCTCGGACAAATCGCCGAAGCCGAAGTATTACGACCTCGTCATGTACCCGTACCCGTCAGGCGACCTGACTGTCGGCCACGCGCGCAACTACGTGATGGGCGACGTCCTCGCGCGTATGAAGCGCATGCAGGGTTTCGAGGTGCTGCAGCCGTTCGGGTGGGACGCCTTCGGCCTCCCCGCCGAGAACGCCGCGATGAAGCGCGGGGGCATCCATCCGCTGGATTGGACGCTCGCCAACATTGCCCAGGGCAAGCGCGAGCTCAAGATGCTGGGGATCCTTTACGACTGGGACCGCGAGGTCACCACCTGCATGCCGGACTTCTACCGCTGGACCGAGTCGCTTTTCCTCCTTTTGTACGAGCGCGGCCTGGCGTATCGCGCGATGGCGCCGGTGAACTGGTGCCCGGTGGACAAGACGGTGCTCGCCAATGAGCAGGTCATCAACGGGCGCTGCTGGCGGCACCCTGACGTAGAGGTCGAGAAGCGGGACCTCGAGCAGTGGTTCTTCAAGATCACGGACTACGCAGAGCGCTTGCTCAACGACCTGCAGCTGCTGGACAGATGGCCGCAAAAGGTGCGAGTGATGCAGACCAACTGGATCGGTCGCAGCGAAGGCGCGGAGGTCGATTTCCCAGTCGTCGGGCACGAGGGCGAGTCGATACGCATCTATACGACGCGGCCGGACACGCTGTTCGGCGCGACGTTTATGGCGCTCGCACCTGAGCACCCGCTGGTGGAGAAGGTCACCACCGATGAAAACCGCGACCGCGTGCACGAGTACGTCGCCAAAGCGCGCAAGGAAAGCGAGATCGATCGGCTCTCGACCGAGCGCGAGAAGACCGGTGTCGCGACCGGCGAATTCGCGATCAACCCTGTCAACGGCGAGAAGATCCCCATCTGGGTCGCCGACTACGTCCTCGTGACGTATGGAACGGGCGCGATCATGGCCGTGCCGGCCCACGACGAGCGCGACTTCGAGTTTGCGAAGAAGTTCAACCTGCCCATTCGCGAGGTCATCGCGCCCTCGGGCGGCGCGGGCGGCGATCTTCACGAGGCTTATGTCGGGCCAGGTGTGATGGTCAACAGCGCCCAGTTCGACGGCCTCGACAGCAAGTCCGGTTTCGACCGTGTCGTCGCGTGGCTGCAGGAGAAAGGCCTGGGCAAGGGCGTCGTGAGGTACCGGTTGCGTGACTGGTTGATCTCCCGTCAGCGCTACTGGGGCTGCCCGATTCCGATCGTCTACTGCGAGGTCGACGGCATCGTGCCGGTGCCGGCCGACAGCCTGCCCGTGGTGCTGCCCAGGGAATACAAGCCGCTCGCGGACAACCCCGACTTCTACCGCACGACGTGTCCGAAGTGCGGGCGCGAGGCGCGCCGCGAGACCGACACGATGGACACCTTTGTCGACTCGTCGTGGTACTTCCTGCGGTACGCGAGCCCACGCGACGACCGAGAACCGTTCGATCCGGAGCTCGCGAACTACTGGATGGCCGTCGACCAGTACACAGGCGGGGTCGAGCACGCGATCCTGCATCTCCTGTACTCGCGCTTCTTCACCAAGGTGCTGCACGACGCGGGCTTGCTCGATGTCGAGGAGCCGTTCATGAGCCTTTTCAACCAGGGCATGGTCAAGCGCTTCGGGCAGGTGATGTCGAAGTCGGCCGGCAACGGGGTGTCACCCGATGAGCTGGTCGCGAAGCAGGGCGCCGACGCGGGGCGGATCTACGAGATGTTCATCGGTCCGCCAGAAGAGGATGTCGAGTGGAATGACGCCGGCCTGAACGGGGTGGTCAAGTTCCTGCACCGCGTATGGCGGCTGGTGCTGGAGCCGGAGTCGGTCGAGGTGTCGGGGGGCTCGCCCGCCGCCGCCGATCCCGCGCTGCTGCGGCGCCGGGTGGCGCAGACGGTCCAGAAGGTGACCAATGACTACGACGGCCTGCGTTTCAACACCGCGGTCGCTTACCTGATGGAGCTCGCGAACACGATGCAGGACTACCTGCAGGCGGGAGGCGCGCGCGACGCGGGTTGGGATGGCGCGGTGCGCACGTTGGTGAAGCTGTTGAACCCGCTCGGTCCGCACGTCGGCGAGGAGATGTGGGAACGGTTGGGAGAGGGAGGGGCGGAGCGGGGCCTGCTGGCGGACGCGAGATGGCCCGAGTTCGACGCCGCCGCCGCGGCCGAGCCCGAGGTGACCCTGGTCGTGCAGGTCGGGGGGAAGGTGAGGGAGCGGTTGACGGTCGCGGCCGGGCTGTCCGAGGAGCAGGCGCTGGCGGCGGCGATGGCCAGCGATCGGGTCCGTTCGGCGCTCAACGGAGGCCGGCCCGCGAAGGTGGTCTACGTCCCGGACCGGCTGATCAACCTGGTCCCCTGAGGGCAGCCGGATCCCTTAACAGGCACGGTTGCGGCCGCGCCCGCGCCCGAACTACGCTGCGGTCCCCCCTGGGTGGGTGGGGGTTTGGGATGGTTACTCAGCTGGCAGGAACGCGAATCCCCGAGTCGACGGCATAGTCGGCGACGACGTTGGCTCCGGCCGTCACCATCACCGCCGGCGGCCCGCTGACGATCCGCGCATAGCTCTTGAGCGTCACCTTCCACGTACCGGCGGCGAGCTCGATCGAGTAATCGCCACCTGAGTCGGTCCGCGTGCTGACCGACGCCCCGTTGCCGGTGAAGTCGATCGCCAGCCCCGGCACCGGCCTCCCGGCGCACACCTGCCCGGCCTGCTCCATAGGTGCACAGGGAACAGCCGTCACCCGGCCGCTGACAGTCCCGGTGGCAGCCTGGCCCCCGCCTGGAAACCGATAAGAGCCGCAAGCGACGGTCGCCATGGCCAGCAGCACGACCAGTACCGTCCTCATCAAGAGAACCAACGCCGGCCGCGACCGGCAGGTCACGGCAAAGGCCGCTCAGATCGTTCCGCATACTCTTTAGCCTCGAGCGGGCTCGGTCCCACATTTCCGGGGTGGCCAAGAGGTAAGGCAGAGGACTTTGGATCCTCGACCGAAGGTTCGAATCCTTCCCCCGGAACCAGTCGTTAACAGGCTGGGTTTTCACCCGGGCAGCGTCGTCTTAGCCTCGCGGACATGCGAAACCACCTCAGCTTCGTGCCCGGATGGAAGCCGCTGCTGGCGTTCGCCCTGCCCGTGCTGATCGGCATCGGCGCGGTGGCCGGCGCCGTCCTCTACACGTCGGCGACCACGAGCTCCAGCCCGGCGACCACTGCGGCCGCAGCCGCTGCCGCCGGCAACCTCGATGTACCGGCTCCGGCGGGCCTCCTCGTCCACGTGGTCGGCGCCGTAGAACGTCCCGGGCTCTACCGCATGAAGCGCGGCGATCGCGTCTACGACGCCATCGCGGCCGCCGGCGGGCTGTCGGTCGAAGCCGACATCACTCGCCTTCCCAACCTGGCGGGCCGTCTCAAGGATGGCGAGCAGGTCAAGGTCCCATTTGCCAAGGGCTCCGGTGGCGCCGTCGTCATCACCCGCGTCAGCCTGAACACCGCCACGATCGACGAGCTCGAGGTCGTTCCAGGCTTCACCAGCGCATTCGCCGAAGAGGTCATCGACTACCGCACGAACTTCGGCGGCTTTCAGAACACGCGGGAGCTCGTCGAGATCCTGGGCATGAGCGAGGCCGATTTCGTGATCGCGCACCGCTACCTGACGCTGTGAACGAGCCCGCAGGCGACCGGAGCCTCCGTGCTCTCGCGCGAGTCCCGGTCCTGGTGATCGCGTGCTCGTGGTCGGCCGCGCTGGCCGCGGCCGTGGTGCTGGTCCCATCGCAGTCCTGGATAGGCGCCGTCGCCGTCGCGCTCGCCATCCCGTGCCTGGCCCTGGCCGTCGCCATCCGTCCCGCCGTGATCGCGCTGGCGCTCACCGCGGCGCTTCTCGGCGTCGGGCGCGCCGAGCTCCCGGCGCCGGACCCCAGCGCCGCCACCCGCGCCGTCGCCTTGGCGGGCCAAACAGCGACCATCGTCGGCCGCGTCGCCGACGACAGCCGCGCCGCCACCGGCGGATCAGAGGTGATCGTCGAGCCCGATGTCATCCTTGTCGGCGACTCGCCGGTCTCCAATGTCGGCAACCTGATGGTGCGCTGGCGAGGGCCGGAAGAGGCCGGCTTCGGCGATCAAATCAACGCCACCGGGAAGCTCGTCCTGCCCCTCGACCTGCCGTCCTTCGATCGCCGTGCCTACCTCGCGCAGCGCCACGCATACCTCCAGCTAGATACGACCGGGATCGACGTGACCAGCTCGCCTGGTGGGCTCACCGCCCTGCCCACCTGGCTGCGCACCCGCTATGCCGCCGCCCTCGACGCCGCCCTCCCGGCGCCGCATGCCGCAGTGCTCCTCGGCGTCGTTCTCGGCATCCGGCAGGGAATCCCACCTGAGCTCCAGCAAGCGCTCATCGCCACCGGCCTCATCCACCTGCTCGTTCTGAGCGGACTCAAGGTCGCGGTCTTCGCGCGCATCGTCCAGGGCGCCCTGCGACCGATCCTCCGGCGCTATGCGGCATGGCCGGCGCTTTGCCTGATCGGTCTCTACGCGCTCGCGGGCGGCGCCACGCCCGCCGCGATTCGCGCGGCGGTGATGGGAGGGATGGCGATCGCTGCCGCGAGCCTCGGTCGCCCATCCCATGTGTGGACCTCGCTCGCCGCAACCGCAGCCGCGATGCTCGCGTGGAGGCCCGAGCTCGCATGGGATGTGGGCTTCCAGCTGTCGTTTGCCGGCACCACCGCGATCATCCTGCTCACGCCCTGGATCGAACGCCGCCTCCGGCTCATCCCTCACGTGCTCAGAGAACCGTTCGCGGTCACGTGCGCCGCGCAGATCGGCACTCTCCCGATGATGGCCACCGATTTCCACGTCCTTTCGCCCGTGGCGCCGATCGCCAACGCGCTCGTGCTGCCCATCCTGCCTGCGGTCGTCGTCGCCGGACTCGCCCTCGGTCCGTTATCTCTGTTCCCGGATGTGGCCCGCGTCGCCGCAATTCCTCTTGCCGGGCTTCTCGGATACCTGGAGCAGGTCGCTTACGTGCTCGGCCGGTTCCCGGCGGCGGCCATCCCGGTGGTTCGATTCCCGCCGTGGACGGGT
>WNGK01000300.1_pt1 | contig 71314 bp, 69 predicted proteins | sample 5400601 | NCBI WGS metagenome assembly WNGK01 (sample SAMN13153376, study PRJNA577476) | soil metagenome | isolation source: 60 cm soil or saprolite under Garry oak tree replicate 1 | place: USA:California | collected 2016-06-15
GGGTCGCAAGGAACAGAAAGTTCGGTCCTTCTTGGTACCGATTCCGACGGAGCCAGCGATGAGCATCTGCGCGGTGGTGTGACGAATCTGGCATGCCAGCACGCTAGTGCCGGCGTCTCAGATGTGTGGTGGAACCTCACCTAGCCGTCGATCGCGAAGTCCACCTCAACCGATACCTGAACGTCGAGCTGTCCCACCGGGACCTGCGACGCCGCCGGCGCCGCCAGCCTGACGTCGTAGCCCGGCGACGAAGAGCCCGATGTGCTCAGGTCGCTGACGCGAAGCACCTTGCCCAACTTCACGCCCGCGGCTCCCGCCATCGCCTGAGCCCGTGAGCGCGCGTCCACGATCGCCAGCGTACGGGCCTCCGCCTGCGCCGCCTTGGCATCGGCGAGTGTGAAGGCCACGCTGATCTGGGTCGCGCCGCCTTCCTGGACGAGCGCATCGAGAGTCTTGCCCACCGTGTCGACGTTGTGCCACCTGATGAGCAGCTGCTCGGATGCACGGTAGCCGTCGATCGTGTTGTCGGGCTGCACGTAGTTCGGGCCCACGAAATAGCCGGACGAGTTGATGTCCTTGTCGGCGACACCAAGCGCCTTGGCCCGCGCGATGAGCCTGGAGGCCTTGCCGGCCAGGTCCTGCTGCGCCGCCGTCGCGGTGCTCTGTTTCGAGTCGACGCCGACCGAGACCAGCGCCAGGTCCGGCTTCCTGGACACGATTGCGTCGCCGCTGGTGATCACGCCAGGGTCGAACGTCGCCGTCGTCGACGCTGCCGACGGCGAGGCCAGGAGGATGGACGGCCTACCCACCGCGAGCACCGCCAGCGTGGCGACCAGCGCGCAGAGCGTGGCGGCCGCGGCCGAGATCACGACGGTCCGGAAATTTGTTTGCATGTTCGATCCTCCTGACGTGCAAACGCCGCTCCGGGCGGCCACGTAACAAGCGCCGATCTAGAGGCGGATCAGCCTCCAGAACCTGCCCGGCGGGTAGAGCGCATCCGATGTCGTCAGCGGGATGTCGAGCCTGTAGTCGCCCATCACGACATGGAGGTTGCCCGCATCGGTGCCGGCGGCGAGCGGTTTGGTGATCGCGAGCACAGGGGCACGCAGGCTCTGCCTCAGGATCACGCCCGGCCACTCGAGAAGGTCGACGTTCGAGGTCGACAGCAGGTCTGAGTGGCCGCCCCAGGGCGGTTCGTAGCTTCCGACCGCCTCGTATTTGGAAAGAATCCGCTTGACGCTGAGATTCGGCTGCATGGCGGCGATCAACGCCTTGGCGGCCGCGAAGGCCGCGTCCAGCGTGGCCATCCCCATCACGCAGCCGAACATCGTGATCGTGAAGCCGCCCACGGTCGCGGATGCGGCGAAGAGGAAGTTGGCACCGAAGCCGGAGCCTGTCTTGATGCCGATGATCCCGTTCTGGCCGAGGGCGTAATCGACGTTGTAGACCGTGCCCGCGACCGGAAGCTTGGCCTGGGTGGTGGCAACGATCTGTGCCAGGACGTCTTGCTTCATCGCCGTGATGCCCAACACGACCAGGTCGCTCGGAGTGCTCACCGTTTGCTCCGACGCGCCGGCCGCCTCCGTGAACTTCGTGTGGCTGAGTCCGAGCACCTTGGCGACCTTGTTCATCTTGGCGACGAACGCAGCGACAGAACCGGCGTCCCAGTTCGCCAGCGTGAAGGCGATGTTGTTCCCGGAGGCGATGAGCAGGCCCTGGAGCGCCTGGTACTCGGACAGCTGCTCACCCGAAGCAACCGCCACCACCGATTGCTTCTGCGCGTCGTCGGTCTGAAAAGCCTGCACGTCCTGGTCGGTAATCAGGATCGACGGGCCCTGCTCGCCCTTCTTCAGCGGCTTGTCCTGCAGGATCACCAGCGCGGTCATCACCTTGGCCACGCTTGCCGCGGGCGCCGGCTTCTCGTTGCCCGACGTGGCGAGCAGGCCGAGGCTAGAGACACCTACCGCCGCCGAGCCCACGGCGGGCCACGGCAGCGCCGGCGGCGTCCCGGAGATGGTCGTCTGGCGCGGTACCGCCGGCGTGGCCGCCACGGCCGGGATGGGACGGAAGTAGTTGAATGTCAGGACGGCGGCCACCAGCAGCACCAGCACGCCCGCCACCCGAACCAGCATCCCGCACACCATAACTTCACCTCCCCGCCACGCGGCGAGGTCGGCGCGCACCGCCGGGTGGGGAGAAGCAGGTGGCTAGAAGCCGGTCAGCTCGATCTCCAGCTCCTGAACGCGTTCATGAGCTCGGCCCTCAATGGTGCGGGGATGGGCTCGTCGGCCAGCCTGCCCATCAGGATTCGCGTGGCGCGGAGCTGGGCCAGGTAGGCACGGCAACCGTCGCAACCCCGCATGTGCTGCTCGAATTTCGCGCGGTCGCCGGCCGGCAGGGCGCCATCCAGGTAGTCCGTCATCAGCTCGACGATCTCACGACAGGTCACTTCAGATACTCCTCGAGCACCTTGCGCACCGATGCCCTGCCTCGGTGCAGCCGCACCCTCTGGTTCGCCGGCGATATGGAGAGCAGCGTACAAACTTCGACGGCATCGAAACCGGCGATGTCGCGCAAGATCACCACCTCGCGCTGCCGGGCGGGCAGGGCCTCGATCGCGACCTTCACCTGGTCGATGGTTTCGCGGCCCAGCAGCCTCGATTCGGGAACGTTGTCCCAGCTGTCGGGACGGGTCGCCCACATGCCGTCGCCTCCGAAACGGCCTGCGTCGACGGTCGGGCCTCGGTCGTCGCCGGCCTCGCGCCGGAACAAGGAGGTGAAGGTCAGGATTCGCGACTCCTTACGGCGGCGGGAGCGGGCGACGTTGAGGAGGATCCCGAAGATCCAGGTCTTGAGGGACGAGCGGCCTTGAAACCTATCGATCGTCCGGAGGCACGTGAGCCATGTCTCCTGGACCGCGTCTTCCGCCACACCGCGGTCGCGAACGTAGGTCATCGCCAGACGCAGCATCGGCCCGTGGTAGCGGCCGATCAGCGCCTCGAATGCGGCCTCGTCGCCGGACCGGAGCGCTGCGAGGTCGGGATCGACGGGATCTCTCACCACCCGGGGGCCAGCATAGGAGGGGCCGCCCTCCGGGCCACGGGCGTCGGAGAACAGAGACACGCTCATCGGAGCTTTGTGTCGCGTGACGCCGTTTCGTTACGCCTTCGCCGGTTTCTGTAGCTTTCTTGACCGTGATTCGCCTGACTCGGGAGCGGGCGCGCCAGGTCGCCGTCATGGCGCAGCTCCTCGACTCGGAACGTCCGCGAGATGTGCTCGATACGCTCTCACGGCTCGGTTTCGTTCAGCTGGACCCGACGGCCGCCGTCGCGCGAAGCGAGCACCTGGTCCTGTGGAGCCGGCTGGGAAAGCCATTTCAGCCGCGGGAGCTGTCCAGGCTGGTGGTCGAGGAGCGGCTTCTCTTCGAATACCGCGCCTTCATCTATCCGGCGAGCGATTACCCGCTGCACCGGGCGGCCATGGCCGGGTGGCTCCAGGCGGACTCGCGCCGCCGCGTGCGCGACTGGCTGTCCGCCAACTCGTCCTTCCGGAAATACGTCCTGGCTCAGATGAAGGCGCATGGCCCGATTCGTTCGCGCGACCTCGAAGACCGATCGCAGGTGTCGTGGCGGTCGAGCGGCTGGACGCATGACAGAAACGTCGGCCAGATGCTCGAGTTTCTCGGCGCGCGAGGCGAGATCGCCATCGCTCGCCGTGAGGGCACTGAGCGCGTCTGGGACCTGGCCGAGCGAGTCCTCCCCGCGGCCATGCCAACAGTGCCGGCGGCTGAGGCTGCTCGCATCCTGGACGAGAGACGCCTCCGCTCGTTGGGCATTGCACGTCCGAAATTCGTGGGTGCGATGGGCACGCCTGTGGAGGTCGAGGGCGCGCCAGGTCCGTGGGTTGTGGACGCGGCCCTACTCGAGCGACCGTTTGCAGGCCGCACCGCAATTCTGTCGCCGTTCGACCGGCTCGTTTACGACCGCGAGCGCGCCCTCGCCTTGTTCGGCTTCGACTACAGGCTCGAGATCTACGTTCCCGAAGCCAAGCGGAAGTGGGGCTACTACGTGCTGCCCATCCTGCACGGCGACCGCCTGGTGGCAAAAGCCGACGTGAAAGCGGACCGGAAGGAAGGAGTGCTGCGCGTGCCGGCGCTGCACGTCGAGGCCGGCGCGACCAGCGATGACGTCGATGCTGCCCGCGGCGAACTGTGGGCGCTTGCCGATTGGCTGCAGCTGCCCCGAGTTGCGATCAAGCGGACCATCCGGAGCCGTTGAGGCGGGTCGCTATCGATACTTTGTGAATCCCGTGACCCGCGGCGACGGTGTCATATTGGTGCGCGGATGAGCGATCGGCGGCTGGATGCGCTCCAGCGGCGCCGCGCGATTGAGTGCCGCCTGACACACGAGCGCGCGCTCGCGACTCTCGACGATGCGCGTGCGTTCCTGTCCGACCGAGGCATGCTGACGCGCATGTCCGACTCCGCCCTCCCGAGCCTGTTCGGCGCCTGTCACGAAGAACCCGCAGTAGCCGGCGGCAAGGGCTTCGCGCTGTGGCCGAAGACGAAATGGATCTGGTCGTTCCAGCTGGTCCAGCGGCGTGGGATCCTGCTCACGAAGCTGCATCGAGGCAAATCCCTTTACCTCTCCGCAGAGGCGGCCAGGCTCATCGATCCGCTCGTGCGCGACGCAATCTCGACCGCAACCGGCGACGAAGCTAGTCTGCTCGCACACCTGGCCGCCCACGGTGCGTCCATGAGCGAGGACATCGAGCTCGAGCTGGGATGGGATCGCAGGCGGCTGAAGAGGACCCGTGACCGCCTGGAGCGCGTGGGTGCGCTCGTCAGCGACGGGCTCGTGTTCACCGATGAGACGAACTGGCACTTCGCTCCGTTGCGGCGGTGGGACCAGGTGATCAAAGCGGTCAAACCGAAGGCCAGTCCGCACGCAGAAGTTCTGCTCGCCGGCATGAGGGCCGCGGTCGTCGCTCCGGAGTCGGACCTCCGTACGTGGTTCAGCTGGCCGATCTCTGCCGGCACGGTGGATCGGCTGATAGCAGCTGGACGGCTCTCGCGACCGGCGCCGGGCTGGGTCGCGATCGGCGACTGAGGCCGGGCCAACTCGATTTGGCGGAGGGGCAGGGATTTGAACCCTGGATGGGCTTGCACCCATAACGGTTTTCAAGACCGTCGCCATCAACCGGACTCGGCCACCCCTCCCAGGGCACCAAGGATTCTAGGAATCAGCGCGCTCCGATGACCTCCATGCCACCCATGTACGGCCGCAGCACCTCGGGCACCGACACCGTCCCATCGGCGCGCTGATACGTCTCGATGATCGCGTCGATCGTCCGCGTCAGCGCCAACCCGCTGCCGTTGATCGTATGCGCGAATCTCGGCGCCGCTCCTTTCGCGGGCCGGTAGCGGATGTTGGCGCGCATGGCCTGGAAGTCATTGAACACCGAGCACGACGACACTTCCAGATAGCGGTCCAGCCCCGGAGCCCACGCCTCGAGGTCGTACTTCTTGTACTGCGCAAAACCCATGTCGCCGGTGCACATCGACAGCACGCGGTAGTGAAGGCCGAGGCGTTGGAGGATGACTTCAGCGTCCCTCGTGAGCTTTTCGAATTCCTCCATCGATGTCTCTGCCGTGGTGACCTTGACCAGCTCGACTTTCGAGAACTGATGCAGGCGGATGAAACCGCGCGTGTCTTTCCCCGCCGCGCCGGCCTCCGTCCGCCATGATGGCGCGTAAGCAACGTATTTCAGGGGCAGCCGGTCGCCATCCAGGATCTCTTCGCGGTGGTAGTTGGTCAGCGGCACCTCGGCGGTCGGGATCAGCCAGAGGTCCCTGTCGTCGATCTTGAACGCAACATCAGCGAACTTCGGCAGGTTGGCTGTGCCGAGCATCGATGCGCTGTTGACGAGCATCGGCGGCCACATCTCGGTATAGCCATGTTCGCGCGTGTGCACATCGAGCATGTACTGCACCAGCCCCCGCTCGAGACGGGCACCCTCGCCGATCAAAAATGCAAAACGCGACCCGGACACTCGCGCTGCGCGCTCGAAATCCATGATGCCGAACGACTCGCCCAGGTCATAGTGCGTGCGAGGCGCAAAACCCAGGTCCGGCTTCGTCCCCCACTCCCGCTCGACCACGTTGTCGGCCTCGGTTTCCCCCACTGGCACCGACTCGTGAAAGAGGTTGGGCACCCGGAGCAGGAGATCGTCGAGTCTGCGCTTCGCCGCCTCCGCCTCTGCGAGCTCGGCCTTGCTGCGCTCGGCCATCTCACGCAGCCTTTCTCTCTGCGTCTCGTCGCGGGTCTGGGCGAACTCTTTGGACAGCCGGTTCTGTTCGGCCTTGATCGTTTCGGCCTTGTGTAAGTGTCCACGCCATTCCTCGTCCAGATCGAGGATCTCGTCGACCGGAGCCGGCTCGCCCTTCAGCAGGGCGGCGCGCCGAACATGATCTGGATCACGACGGATCAGTTCCAGCGGCAGCATGTTTAAGATTCGGCCTTCATCACCGGAAAGAGAATCACATCGCGGATGGACGGCTGGTCGGTGAGCAGCATGACGAGCCGGTCGATGCCGACGCCAAGCCCCCCACACGGCGGCAGCCCGTACTCGACCGCGCGCAGGAAATCCTCATCCATCGGATGCGCTTCGACGTCCCCCGCGGCCCTCTCCGCCGCCTGCGTTTCGAAGCGCTGACGCTGGTCGATGGGATCAGTCAGCTCCGTGAAGGCGTTCGCGTACTCGCGGCCGAGGATGATGAGCTCGAACCGCTCGACGAAACGTCGGTCGTCATCGCGCCGTCGCGCAAGGGGCGAAATCTCGATCGGATAATCGGTCACGAAAGTCGGATCGCGAAGCTTGGGCTGCACGTGCTCCTCGAAGAGGTCGTTGAGCTCGTTGCCCGCGGCCTGCCGACCCGTGTGCTCGAGGACCAGGTCGGCCATACGCTCGCACTTGTATGGGGGAGTGAGGTCGACCTCCTCACCCTGATACGTCGTCACCAGCGGACGACCAGCCGCTGCCGAGGTGGCAACCAGCAAGTCCTCGACCAGCCTCATCACGTCCTCGTAGTCCGCATAGGCCTGGTAGGACTCGAGCATCGTGAACTCGGGGTTGTTGCGCGGTGACAACCCTTCGTTTCGAAACACGCGACCGATCTCGTACACCCGCTCGAAGCCGCCGACCAGCAGCCGCTTCAAGTGAAGCTCCAACGCAATGCGCAAATAGAGGTCGCGGTCAAGCGCGTTGTGGTGGGTCAGGAACGGCCGCGCCAGACCTCCGCCAGGGACCTCCTGCAGCACCGGCGTCTCAACTTCCAAGAAACCGCGTGAATCAAGGAGCTGGCGCAGCGCCGCGATGATCCGTGTACGCGTCCGGAACACCTCTCGGACCTCGGGGTTCGCGATCAGGTCCACGTAGCGCTGCCGGTAGCGGATCTCGACGTCTTTGAGGCCGTGCCATTTCTCGGGCAGCGGGCGCAGCGACTTCGTCAGCAGCTGGAACGTACGGATCTCGAGCGTGACCTCGCCGCGACGCGTGCGAAAGATCGGGCCCCGGACGCCCACCAGGTCGCCAGGGTCGAGCTCCGCGAACAGGTCGAAGTCGCGCTCGCCGAGGACGTCGCGGCTCGCCATGAGCTGGATGCGACCAGCCTGGTCCTGCAGGTCGGCGAAGGCCGATCCGCCAAGCAGGCGCTTCACCATCAACCGCCCCGCAAGGGCGACCGGCTCCGTGCGCCCGCTGTCGCCAAGCAGCGCACGCGCCTCCACGGTCGAGTGCGTCGGCTGGAAGCCACGCGAATACGGGACGATCCCGGCCGCCCGCAGACGCTCGAGCTTCTTGCGCCGGTCGCGAATTACCTCGGGCTCGTCTTCCTCAGGCACGTTCCGGAAAGACTAAGGGAGACCGGCGACGGCTAGAGGACCACCTCCTGGTCCTCCGCGGCCGGGAACGCGACCACGTCGGTGCCGCCCGACTGCCGGTGGTTGCCCAGCGCCTCCTCGATGAGTGCGTCGACGTCGCTGTCGGAATGAGCGGGGTCGTGGTGGAAGAACGCAAGCTGCTGGACGCCGGCCTGCTCGGCCAGCGACAGCGCCTCCTCGTACGTCGAATGCCCGAAGCCAGCGTGCGTCTTGTACTCCTCACGGCTGTACTGCGCGTCGTGGACCAGGAGGTCGGCGTCCTGGCACCAGGCGGCCATGTCTTTTAGCGTTCCGTTCTCGGTGTTGGCGAACATCGCGATCTCGTTGTCGGTCGCAAAAGCAAAGCGTGTCGAGCCCTCGTCGATGCGGTAGCCGAATGTTGGGATGGGATGCATCAGCAGGTGCGGCGTGATCCGCAGCCCGCCCACCTCGAACGTCTCGCCGGGATTTCTCTCGATGAACTCCAGCTCGGCGGGCATGTGGTCTAGACGGACCGGAAAGTAGGCCGGGTCCATCTGATCGGCGAATGCCGCCTGCAGCGACTTGGCCGAGCCGGCAGGACCCACGATCGTGAGGTGCGTCCCCGGCACGAAGGCAGGCGGGAAGAACGGGAAGCCCTGGATGTGGTCGAGGTGCGTATGCGTGATGAACAGATGAGCCTGCAGCCGCTCCGACTGCTCGAACCCGCCGCCGAGCTCGGCGATTCCGGAGCCGGAGTCGATGATGATCAGGTTGTCGTCCTTGTCGCGGACCTCCAGGCAGGTCGTGTTTCCGCCGTAGCGCAGCGTTCGCTTGCCCGGGGTCGGCCTCGTGCCGCGCGTGCCCCAGAACTTGATCCTCACCGCGGCGCCGTGACCTGGTAGATGCGCTTCGCGACGAAGACGTCGAGCAGGTCTTTGTCCAGCTTGCCGTCGCCGGCTTCCGAATGCAGTATGTCGAGCGCCACGTCACGAGGCACCGCGCGCTTGTATGGGCGGTCCTGCGCGGTGAGCGCGTCGTAGATGTCCGAAATCGTCATCATCCTCGCCTGCAGAGGGATCTGGTCGCCGCTCAACCCGCGCGGGTAACCCGACCCGTCCAGCTTCTCGTGGTGCCCGTACGCGATCTCCGGGATACCCCGCATCACCGAGGTCCACGGGATCTTGGTCAGGAAATGAAAGCTGTGGGTCACGTGGGCCTCCATCTCCAGGCGCTCCTGTGGGTCAAGCGTGCCTTTGCGGATGGAGAGGAACCGGAACTCCTGGGGGTCGATCATCGGATGCGCGTGGCCCTGGATGTCGTGATAGGTCTCCTGCGCCAGCGTTTCGAGCATGGAGGCCTTGTCCTCGGGCATGACCGACGGCTCGTTGGCGGCGACGATGCCCTCGATCCAGGTGCGCAGGCGCAGCAGCTCGGCGTCCAGGCGCCGGTCGATGTCGGCGAGCGCGGCCTCGCCGGACTTGCCGGCGCGCAGCGCCTCCAGCTTCTCGGTCGCGTATTTGAGCTGCACGGAACGCTCGACGAACTCGAAGCGAGCCTGGATCACCTCGAGCTGGCCCGGCATGAGCTTCTTGGCTTTGATGAGGATGTGCTCACGCACTCCGACCTTGCCGAAGTCGTGAAGCAGGCACGCGTAGCGCAGCTCCTTGAGCTGGTCCTCGGTCATGTAGATGTCGCGGTACCTGCCGGTCTCGATCTCGGTGACCGCGCGGGCGAGGCTCGTCGTCAGCGCTTCCACGCGCCCCGAGTGGCCCGCGGTGCTCGGGTCTCGTTGCTCGATCGCGGTCACGCTCGCCTGCACGAAGCCATCGAACAGGGCCTGGATGGAATCGAGCAGGCTCTTGTTGTCCAGCGCGACTGCAGCCTGGCTCGCGATGGACTCGATCATCTCCAGGTCCTCCGGACGAAAGCTCACGACCTCGGTTGGAACGTTGCCGATGGTGAGCTTCGTGTCGAAGTTGCGCTTCGCGTTGATGAGCTGGACTGCGCCCACCACCTCGCTCTTGTAGTTGCGCATGGGGACGGTCAACATCGATTTGGTCCGGTAGCCGAACTGCGCGTCGAAGCCCTTGCCGCCTTGCGGCTTGCCCGGCGGCGGGGTGTACGCGTCGTCGTAGATCTGGCTCATGCCGACCGTGACCGTGTAGCCGACGACGGTCTTGTCGTCGACCGGCACTGTGAACGCCTGGTAGGTGTTGCCGATCGAGGTGTTCTGGCTCGACGCCAGGAACAGCTGGGGCGAGCCGTCCTCGCCCACCGTCTTTCGCCACAGGCTCGCGCCGTCGGCGTTGGTGAGCTGGCGCATCGTCAGGAGGATGAACTCCTGCAGCTTGCCGATATCCCGTTCGGCGGACAGCGCGATCCCGATTCGGTTCAGCTCTTCGAACTGCCGGTGCTGCCTGCGCGCCTGCTCCTCAAGCTGCTTGACCTGGTGCTTGAGCGCCATGTTTTCCATCGCCCCGCGCAGGAGCTCGCGGAGCGCCGCCCGAGACGCGTCTTTGGGCAGCCCGATCGCCATCTCGCCGAGGCCTGCCGGCGCTTCCTGGCCGGACTCGAACAAGACCAGCGCCGGCGTGACCACGGTGGACGTATCGTCGAGCCCCCGCCCTTGCATCCCAAGCTCGGCGAGGACGGCCGCCAGCTCGCCGTTCTCCAGGCCGGGCATCAGATAGACCGTGAACGCCTGAGCCGTCTTCACCTGACGCCTTCTAGTGTCCGGCACCGTCGGCGTTTTGCAGATAGATCAACCGCAATCCTTCGAGGGTGAGGAGAGGGTCGGTGGCCTCGATCACGTGCGTGAGCTCCGCCACCAGGCCGGCCTGGCCACCGGTGGCGACCACCCTGGCCTTCCCGCCCAGCTCGGCCACCATCCGCTCGACCATCCCCTCCACCTGGGCGACGAAGCCCCAGACCAGGCCGGACTGGATCGAAGTCACGGTGCTGCGGCCGATCACGGAATCCGGCGCCACGGCCTCGACGCGCCGGAGCATGGCGGTGTGGGAGACCAGGGCGTCGAGCGAGATCTCGACCCCCGCCGCGATCGCTCCGCCCAGGTAATCGCCCTGGGCGTCGATCGCGTCATAGGTGACGGCGGTGCCGAAGTCGATGACCACCACCGGGCCGCCGTATTTGGTAAAAGCGGCCAGGGCGTTGGCGATGCGGTCCGCGCCGACGTCCTTGGGGTTCTCGTACCGGATCCGGACGCTCGTCCTGACACCCGGACCGACCATTACCGGCTCGCACTTCAAATAGCGGCGGCTGGCCTCGATCAAGGCGGGGTTCAGGTTGGGCACGACGCTCGCGATGACGACCCCGCTGACCACGCCGAGGTCGTAGCCGCGGAGGCTGAACAGCTCGCGCAGCTCCACGGCCATCTCGTCAGCGGTCCGCTCCCGGTGCGAGGTCACACGCCAGTCGGCGGCCAGCCGCTCGCCCTCGAAGAGAGCCAGCGTGACGTTGGTGTTGCCGACGTCGACGGCGAGGAGCACCGGCTTGAACTCTACTTGGGGAGGGCCGGCGGGTGTGTCCCGGTCCAGCGCTTCAGCGCTGCCGCCTGGCGGCGCACGGCCGCGGCGCGGGCGGCGACCCGGCGCGGGTTCGGCCCGCCCGCAAGGTTCCGTTTCCGCAAGGAGACCTCTGCGTTCCACGGCGGCTGCAGCTTGCCCGAGCGGACGGAGCGCCCAACCTCTTCGTGGGCGTTCCGGAAGGGCGTGCCCGAGACAACCAGCGCCTCGGCGGCATCGGTCGCCAGCAAGCCCGGTTCGGAGGCGGCGGCCGCCAGGCGCTCGCGATCGAACTCCAGTCGCTCGACCAGAAGCCGGGCCGCGCGAAGCGAATCCAGGGTGCTGTCGACGGCGGCGAAGAGGGCCGCCTTGTCCTCCTGCAGGTCTCGGTCGTAGGCAAGTGGCAAGCCTTTGAGGATCGTGGCGAGAGCGACCAGGCTCCCGATGGGCCGGCCGGCGCGGCCGCGGATGAGCTCGGCGATGTCGGGGTTCTTCTTCTGCGGCATCAGGCTCGACCCGGTCGCGATCTCGTCCGCGAGCAGCACGAAGCCGAATTCGGCGGAGGCCCAGAGCACGACGTCCTCGCCCAGGCGGCTGAGGTGGATCGCCGCCGCCACGCATGCGTAGACGAGGTCGAGCGCGAAGTCGCGGTCTGCCACGGCGTCGACGCTGTTGGCCGTCAGACGTTTGAAACCCAGCTCCCTGGCGACCACCTCGCGCTGCATGGGCAGGGTCGAGCCCGCGAGCGCTCCGGACCCCAACGGCATCTCGTCGGCCGCATCGTAGGCATGCCGGAATCGCTCGGCGTCGCGCAGAAGCGGTTCCGCGTGCGCCAGGAGGTGATGGCCCACGGTGATGGGCTGGGCGCGCTGGAGGTGCGTGTACCCCGGCATCGGCCAGGCGGCGCGATCGGCCGCCTTCGCGGCGAGCGCGTCGACGACACCGGCCACCGCCTCGACCAGCCCGCTCGCGGCGGCGCGCGAGTACAGGCGAAGGTCCAGCGCCACCTGGTCGTTGCGCGATCGGCCCGCATGCAGCCTGGCGCCGGCGGGAGTGATCTCCGTCAGGCGCCGCTCGACGGCGGTATGGATGTCCTCGTCCGTCTCCAGGAAGGCGAAGCGGCCGCCGGCGATCTCGACATCGATGGAGCGTAGCCCCTTCTCGATCGCCTTCAGCTCCGCCGGCTTGAGGAGGCCGCCGGCCGCGAGGCCGCGCGCATGGGCGATGCTGCCGGCGATGTCGTAGGGATATAGCTCGAAGTCGACCTCGAGCGACGACGAGAAGCGCTCCAGCTCAGGCAACAGGCGCCCGCGGAACCGAGCGCCCCACAACTTGCCTATGGCGCGAGCCTCTTGACATCACCAAGCAGCCCCTTCAGCTCCCGGTCGTGCAGCCGGCCCTGCACCTCGGCCGCGGTGCGCACGCCCATGCCCCACAGCTTGATGAAGCCCGCCGCCGCCGACTGGTCGAACGCGTCGCCTTTGCCGTACGTGGCCAGCGAACGCTGGTAGAGCTGCGCCGGCGCCTTGCGTCCCACCACCTGGGATCCGCCCTTGAACAGCTTCACGCGCACATCGCCCGTGACGTGCCGCTGGGTCTCGGCGACGAAAGCGTACAGGGCGTCCCGGAGCGGGCTGAACCACAGACCGTCGTAGACCATCTGCGCCCACTGCTGGGCGACGAGATCCTTGAACCGCGCCACCTCCTTCGGCAGCGTGATGTCCTCGAGCGCCTGGTGGGCCTGGAGCAGCAGCACGGCTGCTGGCGCCTCATAGATCTCGCGTGACTTGATGCCGATGAGCCGGTTTTCCAGATGGTCGATGCGACCGACCCCGTTCTCGCCGCCGACCCGGTTCAGCTCGGTGACGAGCTGGAGCGGATCGACCGCCTCGCCGTCGAGCGAGACCGGGATGCCGTGCCTGAAACCGACCTCGACGTACGCAGGGACGTCGGCACACTCGCGCGGGTCGCGCGTCCATGCATAGACGTCCGCGGGCGGCTCAGCCCATGGGTCCTCCAGGATTCCGGCCTCGATCGAGCGGCCCCACAAGTTCTCGTCCGTCGAGTACGGGGAGCGCACCGTGGCCGGCACCTCGATGCCGTGCCTGGCCGCGTACTCGATCTCGTCGTCACGGTTCATGCCCCATTCGCGCACCGGGGCCACGACCTTCAGCTCGGGCGCAAGCGCCGCGGTCGCCACGTCGAAGCGCACCTGGTCGTTGCCCTTGCCGGTGCAGCCGTGCGCGATCGCGCTCGCGCCCTCGCGGCGCGCGACCTCGACCATCATCGCCGCGATCAGCGGGCGGCCGAGGGCGGTGGCGAGGGGGTACTCCTTCTCGTAGACGGCGCCGGCCTGGAGCGACGGCCACACGAACAGCTGCAGGAAGGGAGCGCGGCCATCGGCGACGTACGCCGCCGACGCGCCCGTCTTGAGCGCCCGGGCCTGGATGGCGTCGAGGTCCTTCTTCTCGCCGAGGTCCACCGTGAATGCGATCACGTCCCAGCCCTGGTCCTTGAGCCAGCGGATCGCGACCGAGGTGTCGAGCCCGCCCGAATAGGCGAGAACCACCTTGTCAGCCGGCATTGGCCAGCAGCTCCTTGAGCGCTTTCCCCGCGCCTGGCCGGCGGAGCACCGCGATGATCGTGTCGTCGCCGGCGACGGTGCCCGCGATGCCGGGCAGCGCGGCTTCGTCGATGCGGCGCGCGACGAGGTTGGCCGTGCCGGGGGGCGTCCTGATCACGGCCACGGGCGCCACCAGCTCCACGGAGAGGACCAGCTCGCGGACCAGGGCGGCCGCGCTGCGGTAGCCGGCGCCCGAACGGACCAGCCCGAGCTCCTGGATATCACGCGAGATCGTGGCCTGCGTCGCGCGCAGCCCGCGGCGCGCAAGCGCCTCGGCGATCTCCTGCTGCGTGTGCACCGCACCCTTGTTGACGACCTCGAGGATCGCCCGATGCCTCTGGCCCTTGGTGACAGTCACTTCAGGACCTCGTGCATCGTCCGCTGGGCTCGGTCGACCTGCTCGGCCGTGATGATCAAGGGCGGCACGAATCGAATCGAGTTGTCGTCGACCGCATTCACGACAAGGCGAGCGTCCAGGCAGGCCTGCTGGAACGCCTTGGCGCGCGGCTCCTCGAACTCGACCGCCTGCATGAGACCCAGACCGCGAACCTCCTTGCCGCCCAGCCCGAGGATGGCGGCGTGCAGCATCTCCCCCATCTCGGCCGCGTGGCCGACCAGGCCGTCCCGCTCGATGACCTGCAGCACCGCCAGCGCTGCCATGCAGGCGAGGGGATTGCCGCCGAACGTGGAGCCGTGATCGCCCGGCTCGAAGACGTCTGCCCTGGGCGAGGCCAGGCAGGCGCCGATGGGAACCCCGCCGCCCAGCCCCTTGGCAAGCGTCATGACGTCCGGCGTGATGCCGTGGTGCTGGTACGCAAACCAACGACCGGTGCGGCCGAGACCGGTCTGCACCTCGTCGAGGATGAGCAGCAGGCCCTGCTCGTCGCACCACCTGCGCACGCCCTCGAGGTAGCCCGGGCTGGCGGGGACGATGCCGATCTCCCCCATCACCGGCTCGAGCATCACGGCCACCGTGTGCGGGCCGGTCGCGGCCTTGATCGCGTCCAGGTCGTTGTAAGGGACATGCATGAAGCCTTCGGGCAGCGGCCTGAACGGGTCCGAGTACTTGGGCTGCCCGCCGGCGGTGACGGTCGCCAGGGTGCGGCCGTGGAACGAGCCCAGCGTCGTGATGATCTGGTGCGCACCATCGCGATGACGCGCGCCCCACTTGCGGGCGATCTTGATGGCGGCCTCGTTGGCCTCGGCGCCCGAGTTGCAGAAGAAGACGCGAGACGGAAACGAGAGCTCGACGAGCCGGCGCGCCAGCTCGACCTGGGGCTCCGTGTAGTAGAGGTTCGACGTGTGGATAAGGGTCTTGGCCTGCCGGGCGACGGCGGCCGCGACCTCGGGATGCGCGTGCCCAAGCAGGTTGACCGCGATGCCGGCGACCAGGTCGAGATACTCGTTGCCGGCGTCGTCGTAGACGAGGCAGCCCCGCCCGCGCACGAACGTGACCGGCAGCCGCCGGCCGGTTTGCATCAGGTACCTGTCGGCAAGCTCGGGCGTCGTCAAGCCGCCAACCTCATCTCGTCACCATCGTCCCGATGCCGGACTCGGTGAAGAGCTCGAGCAGCAGTGCATGAGGCGTGCGGCCGTCGACGATGTGCGCCAGCGGCACCCCATCCAGCGACCGGAGGCAGGCCTCGAGCTTCGGGATCATCCCGCCGGTCACCGCGCCGGTCTCGATACGATGCCTTGCATCCTCGCGCGAGAGCACCGCGACGACGGAACCGTCGACGCCGAGCACACCGGGGACGTCGGTGAGGAGGATGAGCTTGGCTGCGCCCAGTGCCACCGCGATCTCGGCCGCGACGGTGTCGGCGTTGATGTTGTACGCGTGGCCGTCATAGCCCAGCCCGATGGACGCGATCACGGGGATGTAGCCTCGACCGAGAAGGGCCGTGATCGGCTCGCGGTTGATCTGCGTCACGCGGCCGACGAAGCCCATGTCCTCGCCAAGCGGCTCCGCGATGATGCTGGGGCCGTCCTCGCCGCTCATCCCGACCGCCTGCCCGCCGAGACGGTTGATGGCGCCCACGATGTCGGGGCTCACCTTCCCGGTGAGCACCATCTTCACGACCTCCATGGTCTTCTCGTCCGTGATCCGGAGCCCGTCCTTGAACTCGGCCTTGAGGCCGAGCCGCTCGCTCATCGCCGTGATGTCTGGACCGCCGCCGTGTACGAGCACCGGCTGCATGCCGACGTAGCGGAGCAGCACGACGTCGAGCAGCGTCTGGTCCCTGGCCTGCTCAATGGCGTTGCCGCCGACCTTGACCACGACGATCTGGCCATGGAATCGCTTGATGTACGGCAGTGCCTCGACCAGGACCTTTGCGCGCTCCCCAACCGTCAGCGTCATGTCGTGTACTCCGCGTTTATTCGCACGTACTCCTCCGATAGATCGCAGCCCCAGGCCTCGGCATGGCCGCCGGCCAGGCCAAGGGTGGCCACGATCTCAATCTCCGGTTGCTCGAACGCGCGCCGCACGGCCGACAGGTCGACGTCGACGCCGGCACCCCGCTCGAAAACGACAAGGCCGCCGATGCTCAGGTGGAGCTTGTCGAGGGCGAGCTCCGCGCCGCTGTAGCCGAGCGCGCACACGATGCGGCCCCAGTTGGGGTCGCCCCCGTGCACGGCGGTCTTGACGAGGCTGGACGAGGCGACGGCCCGGGCGGCCGTCCTCGCCTCCTCATCCGATTCCGCGCCCTGGACGCGGACCGCGATCATCCGGGTCGCGCCCTCGCCATCGCGTGCGATCGCGCGCGCCAGCTCGCGAGCAACCTCCACGATGGCCGCTTCGAGCCTCTCCGCTTCCGCTGTGCCGCGGAGCACGGGTTCGTTGCCGGCGACGCCGTTGGCCAGCACCAGGAACGTGTCGTTGGTCGAGCTGTCGCCGTCGACCGTGACCTGGTTGAAGCTGCGGTCTGCGACCGGCCTGGCAAGGGAGGCCATAAGGCCCGGCTCGACCATCGCGTCGGTGGTGATGTACGCCAGCATCGTGGCCATGTTCGGGTGGATCATCCCCGACCCCTTGCACATGCCGCCAACCCTGATCGTGCGGCCGCCGATCTCGACCTCCAGCTGGGCGGTCTTGGGCACGGTATCCGTGGTCATGATCGCCCGCGCCGCGTCCACCCCACGCTCATGGCCCAGCGAGCCGCAGGCGGCGGCGATGCCTGCCCTGACCGCCTCCATCGGCAGGTAGCGACCGATCACGCCTGTCGAGCTCACCAGCACCTGGTCGGGGTCGAGGTCGAGCCGGTCCGCGGCCAGCTTCGACATCTGCAGCGCGTCTTTGAATCCCTGCGCGCCCGTGCAGGCGTTGGCGTTGCCGGAGTTGATGACCAGCGCCTGCACGCGGTTGTGCTGCAGGTGCAGCTGGTCGATGACCACCGAGGCGGACTTGATCTTGTTGGTCGTGAAAACGCCGCCCGTGTCGCAGGGATGGCTCGAGTGGATGACGCAGAGATCGTCGCGCTGCCCGCTCGGGATGGCGCTCGCGCCGGCCGTGAACGCCTTGATGCCGCAGGCGGCGGTACCGGCGCGGAACCCGCGCGCGAAGGTCACGGCCACTGGATCGGCGCCTCCAGGGCGGTCTTGCGGTCGAAGCCGAACGCGATGTTGAAGCACTCCACACCCTGCCCCGAAGCGCCCTTGACGAGGTTGTCGAGCGCCGCGGTAACGACCGCCTTGTCGTTCTGGGCGGCCACGTTGACCAGGCACAGGTTGGAATGACTCGCCAGCTTGGTGGTCGGACTCTGCTCGACCACCCGCGTGAACGGCTGGCCGGAATAGAACTCGCGATAGGCGTCTTGCAGCTGGGCCAGCGACCCCTCGTGGTCGAAGTAGCACGTGGCCAGGATCCCGCGCGTCATCGGCGCCACGTGCGGCACGAACGTAAGTCGGAGACGGTCGCGGCCGAGCGCCCTGAGCTCCTGCGTCACCTCGGGCAGGTGTCGGTGGCCTTCGATCGCGTAAGCGCCCAGCGACTCGTTGACCTCGCTGAAATGGACCCCCATCGACGGTGACCGGCCGGCGCCGCTCACGCCCGATTTGGCGTCGACGATGATGTCGGAGCCGGCCAGGCCCGACGCCACCGCCGGCGCGAGCGCCAGGATGGCCGCCGTCGCGTAGCAGCCCGGCACCGCGATGAGCTCAGCGCCGGCCAGCTCACGTTCGTGCAGCTCCGGCAGGCCGAGCACGGCCCTGGCCAGCAGCGCCTGGGCGGGGTGCTGTTGCCCGTACCACTTCGGGTACTGGGCCGGATCCTTGAGGCGGAAGTCGGCGCTCATGTCGATCACCCTGGCGCCGGCCTCCAGCCAGCCGCCGGCCTTGGCGGCTCCGACGTTGTGGGGCAGGCAGCTGAACACGACGTCGAGGCCATCCGGCTCGGGTTCGGGAACGAACTCGCCCTGGAGGTCGAGGAGTGGGAAGACCGAGGCATACGGTTTGCCCGCGAACGAACGCGAGGTGAGCTGCCGCAGCTCCACGCCGGGATGGCGCGCCAGCAGGTTGACGATGGTCACACCCGCATAGCCGTTGGCCCCCGCGACCGCCGCTCTCAGCCTCTCTCCCATGAACGCATGAGTATACAAATTATGTGCATAAACATGCGGGGATCAGTCGGGTTCGTTGAAGAAACACGATTCGGCCCCGGTGTGGCACGCTGGACCCGCGGGCTTCACCCTCAGGAGCACGGTGTCCGCGTCGCAATCGAGGCGCGTCTCGACCACGTCCATCCAGTTTCCAGACGTGGCGCCCTTCTCCCAGAGGCCGCGGGTGCGGGAATGAAACCAGGCCCTGCCCGTCTGGCGCGTCCTGGTCCAGGCCTCCTCGTCCATGTAGGCCAGCATCAGCACCTTGCCCGTGTCCGCGTCCTGCACGACGGCCGGCACCAACCCTTTCGAGAAGTCGGGCGTCATCGCCTCATCTCCAGCCCGCGGTCCGCCAGCTCCTTCTTCACGGCGCCGATGGAAACCTCGCCGAAATGGAAGATCGATGCCGCCAGCGCTGCTTCGGCGCCGCCCGCAGTGAGCGCTTCGTACATGTGGGCGGCGGTGCCGGCGCCGCCCGAGGCGATCACGGGCAGGCGCACCGCCGAGCTCACCGCCCGCAGCAGCGCCACGTCGTATCCGTCCTGCACACCATCGTTGTCCATCGAGGTCAGCAGTATCTCGCCGGCTCCCAGCGTCTCGCCGAGGACCGCCCATTCCACCGCGTCCCGCCCAGCCGCCCGGCGGCCGCCGTGGCTGAACACCTCCCAGCGTGGGCCGTCCACCCGGCGGCGCGCATCGATGGCCAGCACCACGCACTGGGAGCCGAACGCCTCCGCGCAGCGGGTGATGAGCTCCGGGTCCTCGAGCGCGGCCGTGTTGACCGACACCTTGTCCGCGCCATGAGTCAGGAGCTCGGCCATGTCCTCTATGCTGCGAACCCCGCCGCCGACGGTCAGCGGGATGAACACCTCGTCGGCGGCGCGCGCGACGGCGTCGAGAAGGATGTGGCGGTGGTCGGACGACGCGGTGATGTCGAGAAAGACGACCTCGTCCGCCCCCTCCCGGTCATAGAGGGCGGCCAGCTCGGCCGGGTCGCCGGCGTCGCGCAGGTTCTGAAAACGCACGCCCTTGACGACGCGGCCGTCGTCGACGTCGAGGCACGGGATGATGCGTTTGGCAGGCATCAGCTACAGAGCGCCACGAAGTTTTCGTAGACCCTTAGCCCGTCGGCCCCGCTCTTCTCCGGGTGGAACTGCGTGCCCATCACGTTCAGGCGGGCCGCCGCCGCGGCGGGCGATTGGTCGGTGGAGGCGATCGCGTTGCGGGACCCCTCGGGCGTATACGAGTGCACAAAATAGAAATACGAGCGGTCGGCGACGCCCTGCCACAACGGGGAAACCTCCGTCTGCGCGAGCCGGCACCATCCGATCACCGGCAGCCGGTTGCTCATCGTGACCTTCACCACGCGGCCGTCGAGCAAACCCAGGCCCTGGTGCCGGCCGTGCTCCATCGACTCCTCGAACAGCAGCTGATACCCGAGGCACACCCCCAGGACGGGCTTGCCCTTCTTGGCCAGCTCCACCACCCTGCGGCCGAGGCCGCCGGCCGACAGCTTCTCGAGGGCCGGCGCGAACGCTCCGACGCCGGGCAGTACCAGGCCGTCGCACCGCTGCAGCTCGTCCTGGTCGGCGGTCAGCCTGGGCTCGGCGCCGACGTGCAGCAACGCTCGCTCGACCGAGCGCAGGTTGCCGACCCCGTAGTCGACGATAGCGATCATCCGAGTAGGCCTTTGGAGGATGGGACGCCCGCGCCACCTTCGATGGCCATCGCTTGCCGCAAAGCCAGCCCGAGCGCCTTGAACGTCGCCTCGCTGATGTGGTGCCGGTTGCGCCCGCGAATGACGTCGACGTGGATGGTCGCCCCGAGATGGATCGAAAACGCCTTCCAGAACTCCTCCAGCACCTCGGACTCGAGCGTGCCGATGCGCCCGCGCAGCGACACGTTGTAGGAGAGGTACGGCCGCCGGCCCAGGTCGACCACGACGCGCGCCAGGCTCTCGTCGAGCGGCGCGTACGCCGAGGCAAATCGCGTTATCCCGGAGCGATCTCCCATCGCCTTCGAGAGCGCCTGGCCGAGCACGATCCCCGCGTCCTCAACGAGGTGGTGGGTGTCGACGTGGAGGTCGCCGGCCCCGCGAAACGCCAGGTCGAAGCCTCCATATCGCGCCACCTGCTCCAGCATGTGGTCGAGGAAAGCGAGCCCGGTCGCGACCTTGATCCGCCCGCGCCCTTCGATGGTCACCCCGGCGGTCAGCTGCGTCTCCTTGCTCTTCCGGACCACCTCGGCCGTCCTACTCAAGCCGCACCTCCACCGCATGCGCGTGCGCACTCAACCCTTCCATCGTTGCGAGACGCACGCACGCCTCGCGAAGCATCTCGAGATCTCCGCGGTTGAGGCTCAGGACGCTGCTCCGCTTGAGGAACGTGTGCACGCCGAGCGGCGACGCGAAGCGGGCGGCGCCTGAGGTCGGCAGAGTGTGGTTGGGGCCCGCGGCATAGTCGCCGAGAGGCACCGTCGCGAAGGCGCCGACGAAGATCGCGCCGGCATTCTCGATCTGCGTGGCCAGCCGGCCCGCGTCCTCGGCCACGATCAACAGGTGCTCGGGGGCGAAGTCGTTGGCGATATGGACCGCCTGGGCGAGGTCGTCCGCCACGACCAGGCAGCAGGTGGCCGCGTTGATGATCTGCGCCCGTTCGAGGCCGGCGACCAGGCTCCTCAGCTCTTCCTCGACGCGGTCGGCGAGCGGCTCGGAGTCGGTGACCAGCACGGCCCAGGCCAGCGGGTCGTGCTCGAGCTGCGCGGCCAGGTCCGCGGCGACGAAGTCGGCACGGGCGCCCGCGTCGGCGATGACCATCACCTCCGTGGGACCGGCGATCCCGTCCACGCCGACGGCGCCAAACACCTCTTTTTTGGCGAGCGTCACGTAGATGTTGCCGGGCCCGGCGATGAGGTCGACACGCGGGATCGACGCGGTGCCGTAGGCGAGGGCGGCGATCGCCTGCGCCCCGCCCACCCTGTAGACCGCATCCACGCCCGCGATGTGGGCGGCGGCAAGGATGGCCGCGGGCACGCTTCCATCTGCGCGTGGCGGGGTTGCGAGCACGACCTCCGGCACCCCGGCCACGCGAGCCGGGATCACGGTCATGAGCACCGTCGACGGATACGCCGCGCGGCCTCCCGGCGCGTAAACGCCCGCGCGCCGGACCGGGCGGCTGACCAGCTTCAAGCCCGGCGGCCCGCTGCTCACGGGCTGCACCTGGCTCGAATGGAATTCCCTGATCCGCTGCGCCGCGAAGTCCAGGGCGGCGCGATCGGCGCTCGGGAGCCGATCGGCGGCCGCGGCGAGATCGCCATCGGGAACCTGGAAGGTCTGGCCTTCGGCCGGCGCCCAACCGTCGAATCGCTGCCCGTACTCGCGGAGGGCCGCATCGCCTTCCGCGGCGACGCGCGCGCAGATCTCGGCCACGGCGGCGCGCTCATTGGCGAACTGGGAGAGGTCCAGCCGCCTTCGCGACAGGGGCGAGTCGAGCCACGACCCGACGTCGAATCGTTTAACCGGCATTTGCCGCCTCCCGAAGCCTCCCGACCATGGCCTGCACCGCATCGGTGCGAGTCTTGAGGCTCGCCTGGTTGCCGATGAGACGTGCGGTCGACGAGCCCAGCGTCGCCACCACGCGCAGCCGGTTCTCGCTCAACGTGCGCCCGCTGGCTGTCAGGTCGACGATGCCGTCGACCAGCCCGACCTGGGGCGCGAGCTCGACCGAGCCGTGCAGCCGGACGATCTCGACCGACTGGCCGCGCGCCTCGAACCACGCGGCCGCCGTCCGCGGAAGCTTCGTCGCCACCCGCATGAGAGGCGGCCAGGTTTCGGGGCCGTTCAGCCTGGAATCCTCGGGCACCGCAAGCACGAGCCGGCACGGCCCGAAAAGCAGGTCCACCAGCTCGTAGTGGCCGCCGTTCGATTCCCACAGCACGTCCTTGCCGACGATGCCGAGGTCGGCCGCGCCATGGTCCACGTACGCGGGCACGTCCGCGGGCCTCACCAGGATCACCCGCACCCCGGAGCGCTCCACCAACAATCTGCGGCCGAGCTCGGCCGCGCCCAGGCGCATCACGCCCGCGTTCGAGAGGAGACGGAGCGCCCCGGGCAGCAGCATCCCCGTCGGGACGGCGATCGACACCTTCATGCCAGCGCTCCCGCCAGACGGGCGGCGACCTGCTCCGGCGGCAGCGAGCGGGTGCGCCCGCCACGCGCCGTCCACGCAACGGTGGCCGCGCCTCGACACTGGACGAGGTTCTCGGCGCCGAGCGCCCGCCACCATGCGCGCGCGTCGTGGTCTCGCCTCGCCTCGGTGTCGACCACGGCGCGCATGCCGAACAATCGCAGCGTCGACCCGAGGCGCATGGCCACATCGAGGCCTGGTCCGGTCCACGCGACGGCAGCATCGATCCGCGGCAGCGTAGGCAGGTGGGCCGCGCCGGCCAGCAGCTCGCACACGAGGTCGAGCTGGACCACGAACCCCGTCGCCGGCGCGGGCCGGCCGAAACGCGCCAGCAGCCCGTCGTAACGGCCGCCCTGCGCGACGGGCCGGCCCAGGTCCCGGCCATAGCCTTCGAAGATGACGCCGGTGTAGTAGTCGAAGTCGCGGATGGCGCCAAGGTCGAGGCCGACCACCGAGCCGAGCCCGTGCGCGACCAGCAGCTCTCGCACACGCGCCAGCTCGGCAAGGGCCCTCTCCGAACGCCGGTTGTGGACCAGTCCTCCGGCGGCCTCCAGGATCTCGGGCCCGCCGCGAAGGGCGGGGAACCGCAGCAGGAGCTCGTGCTCGGCTGATCGAAGCGATGTGCGCGCGAGCAGCTCCTCGAGGGCAACGAAGTCGCGAGCCGCCAGCGCACGGCGGACTCCCGCCTTGACCGCCGCCGGAAGGCGGACGGCCTCCATGATCCCCTGGAAGAACTCCGCGTGCCCGACGTCGACCTGGTAGCGGCGCAACCCCGCCGCCTCGAGGCAGCGCGCGGCCAGTGCGATGACCTCGGCGTCAGCGATAGCGCCAGGGGCGCCGACGAGCTCCGCACCCACCTGGTAGGTCTCGCGGCGCTGCTGGAAGCGGCCCTCGTCCGCCGACAGGACGGCGCCTGCATAGCGGAGGCGGAGCGGAAGCGCCGCCGAGCGCAGCTTGCCGGCCACGAGGCGCGCGACCGGGATGGTGCGCTCGCCGACCAGCGCCACGACCTCACCGCGCGCATCGCTGAACTTGAACAGGCGGCGCCGCTGCTCAGCGCTCAGCCCAGCCTCCAGCACGTCGATGCTCTCGATCATCGGTGTGACCACGTGCCGGTAGCCCCACCGGCGCATCTCTTCGAGGAGCGACTCCTGGGCGTCGCGCAGCGCCTCGGCCTCGTCGGGCAGCAGGTCGCGGAAGCCCGGCACGCCCCCCAGCTGAGGCGTCGCGTTACGGTCGGTGAAGAGACCTCCGGGCCCGGGCCTCTGATCTTTCGTCAGCTGTCATCGTCGTCCTCGTCATCGTCGTCGTCGCCATCGTCCCCATCCTCGCTGAAGTCGAGCGGCTCGGCTTCGTCCTCGACTGCGTGCATCCCCTCTTCGATGTCCTCGGTGACCGGTGCGCCCGCGACGAGAGCCTCTTCCTCCTCGTCCTCCGCGAAGACCTCGACCTCGCGCGCGAGCAGGCTCTCCTTCGTATAGGGCCTGAACTCGACCTCACGCTTGCGCCGCATCGGAAAGCTCGGCTTGCCCGCAAAGTGCGGGTCCTGGTACGTCTCGCGAACGATGAGCCTCACCGTGGCGCCCTCGCACGAGGTGACCCCCGCCTGGTAGCGGTTGCCTCCACGCATGAACTTGATGAGGCGTCGCGCGAGCTTCGCCTCGAGCAGACCGAGCCTGACGCCGCGCGACGTCTCGGCGACGATGCCATCGCCCTCGCTGCGCAGCTCCGCGACGTCGCCGGCGGCGACCTTCGAGCAGATGTCCGGGGCTGCGTTCTCGAGCGTCGTGATGATGGTCTTGCCCATCTCCTCGACGAACAGGTTGAGGTCGACCCTGGTGCCGCCGACCTTCAAGCCTTCCTTCTGGTGGAGAAGGGTGTTGATGCGCGCCGCGTTCCTCTTGGCGATCGAGTTCATGGGGTTGAGCTTGAGCGCCGCTTCATAGGCTGCCTTCGCGTCTTTGAGCTTGCCCAGCTCGGCGAGCGCCTTGCCGAGGCGGTTTTGCGTCTCCTCGTCCGCGCCGAAGCTGTCGATGATGAACTTGTTCAGCTTGACGGCGTCGTCCCATTTGCCGGCGATGGCGAGCTGAACCGCATCCTCGGCGTACTGCGAGCGAGGCTTGAGGTGTTCGCCGGACTCCGTCTTCAATGGGCGCGCTCCTATGACCTGGTTAGGTGAAGGGATCGAGTATAGAGACTGCCGGGCCCTCAAACATATTCGGCGGACGCGACAATCTCGACATGTCCATCAGAACGGCGCGGATGCTGGCGGTCGTCGTCATCGCGGGCCTGACGTCGGCCGCCGCATGCTCGATTGGAACCGCGCCGAAGGTGATCAGAATCGGGGTCGAGCTGCCGCTGTCCGGCGCCGAGGGTCGTGCGGGCAGGCCGGCCCTCAACGGGGTCCAGTTCTGGGTCCAACAGCACCCGACGATCGATGGCTTCACAGTGGAGGTCGTCGCTCGCGACGATGCCGTGGGCGGCGTCGACGACCCGCAGCAGGGGGCGAAAAACATCCAGTCGCTCGCCGCCGACGCCCTGGTGATCGGCGTCGTCGGCCCGTTCGACTCGAGCGTCGCGCGGGCCGAGCTGCCGATCGCGAACGTCGCCAACCTGGCGATGGTCAGCCCGGCCGTGAGCAGCCGCTGCCTCACCAAAGAGCCATATCTACCCGCCGGTCTCAGCCCATCCCATGCCGAGATAAGCTGCAAGGTCGCCGGCCTGCCCACGCCGTCGTCCCTCCGCCCGTCGGGCACGAACACGTTCTTCAGGCTCGCGACCACCGACGACCTGCAGGGGCCCGCCGCGGCGGACTTCGGCTACAAGAACCTGAAGCTGCGGCGCGTGGCCGTGCTCTCCGACCGCGAGGCTTACGGCCAGGGGCTCGCCGATGGCTTCACGACCAGGTTCATGAAGCTGGGCGGAAGCGTGGTGGCCCACCTCGACTTCGATCCCAACGACAGCCTCAACCTCCTGGCGTTCATGCGCCGGGCCAGGGACGATGGCGCGCAGGCGATCTACTACGGGGGTGTCACCGCCAACCACGGCTGTGTGCTTCGCGCTCAGATGGGCTCCGTCTTCGGCGCCGGTGAGGCGGCGCCCTTCCTGGGCGGCGATGGGATCGCGCAAGACCCCGACTGCGTCCGCCACGCCGGCACCAACGCGGTGGGGATATACGCGACCGTTCCCGCTGACACGCCCGACACGGTGACGACGGCCCGACCGGTCATCGCCGCCTTCAGGGCGCAGTCTCGAAATGCTTCCGATTACGGCGCGTACACGGTCGCCGCCTACGACTCGGCCGGTGTGCTCTATGCGGCCGTGGACCGCACGATCAAAGCCGCCGGCGGCCGGCCGCCGGCCCGGAAAGAGGTTGTGGGCCAGCTCGCCGCCACCGCCGCCTTCACGGGCGCCGCCGGGACCTTTGGCTTTGATGGGGCCGGCGACACCACCTTGCGCGTCGTCTCGGTGTTCGAATCCAAGAGCTCGGACCCAGCCCAGCCCTGGAGCTGGATCGACTCCGTTGATTACAGCGCGGCACTCCCATATTGATATAGCGCCTCAGTGGCCATCGCCGGCCACCCGATACTCCGCTTGACTTCGAGGCGGGTACAAGTCGATAGTTCAGCACGGAGTAGTGGTTCGGCCACCCCATGTGGCCGCATTCGACGCCGGCGCACTCTCGCCCCGACCGAGGTTGGGAAGAGGGCGGCGAATGAGGGGAGGCGTCCGCCAGAGGGATTTCCAGGCCTCCCGACAACACAAGGGGGAACCATATGGTTCGAACTAGGGGACTCGCAGTCCTCATCGTGGCGACGTTCGTCGCTTTCGCCTGCGGTGGCGGCGGAGGCAGCAGCAACAAGGGCACGATCGACATAGGAAGCGATCTGCCGACCTCGGGCGCGGACGCGTCCAGCGGCCTGCCGACCCAGTTCGGAGCGGCCTTCGCCGTCTCCCAGGCGGGCACCGTGAAGGGCTTCACGCTGAAGTTCGTGCCGCTTGACGACGCCGTCAACGGCAAGCACGACCCCACCAAGGGCGCGCAGAACGTCCAGCAGTTCATCTCCGACAGCAAGCTGCTGGGAATGGTCGGCCCGTTCAACTCAGGTGTCGCCGCGGCTGAGATCCCGGTCGCCAACCAGGCGCCCCTGGCCATGATCAGCCCGTCGAACACGAACGAGTGCCTGACCCTCGCCTTCGACTACTGCCAGAAGTACGCCGGCTACACCGCCGCGAGCCTGCGCCCGACCGGCAAGAACAACTACTTCCGCATCGCCTCCAACGACACCTTCCAGGGTCCGGCCATGGCCGACTTCGCGTTTGACACCCTGGGCCTCAAGACCATCGCCGTGTGGGACGACCAGGAGCCGTTCGGCCTGGGCGTCGCCAACAACTTCGCCAAGGAATTCACCAAGAAGGGCGGGACCGTCGTCGCCCGCCAGGGCTTCGACACCTCCGCCAAGCCCGACTTCCACACGTGGCTGAACCGGGCCAAGGCAGCAGGCGCCCAGGCGATCTACGCCGGCGCCACCTCGGCTTCGTACGGCTGCATCCCTCGCCAGGAGAGCCAGGGCATCTTCTCGCCCAACTCGTACTACCTCGGCCCTGACGGCATCGGCGACGGGCAGTGCATCAAGGACTCCGGCACGACGATGGGCAACGACCACATGTACGCCACCCAGGGCGTTGCGGACGCCAACGCGAACGCCAGCGCCGCGGCGACCATCGCCGCCTACAAGAAGGCGCACCCGGACCCGGCCGACACCGCGGCCTACACGTTCGCGGGCTACGACTGCGCCGCCATCCTGATCGACGCCATCGGGCGCGCGATCGACGCCAACGGCGGCAACATGCCGACCCGGCAGCAGGTCATCGACCAGATGGCCAAGACCTCCAACTTCCCGGGCCTCACCGGGACCTACACCCTCAACTCGGCGGGTGACCCGACGACCCCGGCCCTGCAGGTCCAGCAGTACAAGGGCGGCGCCTGGACCACCGTCAAGAACATCGCCGTTTCCACCTCGTAACAGCCGCCTACCGACCAGGGGAGGGGCCTCGGCCCCTCCCTCTTTTTTTGCCAAGCCACCGGATTTGTGAACAATTACGCGGATGGCCGCCATGGTCCAACGGCTTCGGGCGTCGGTGATCGCCGCACCGACCGGGTCGGTGATCAACCTCGTCGGCCTGGCGATCGTGGCCGTGGCGTTGGTGGCGACCATGCAGCGGGTCTACGAAGGCGGCGCGACCTACTTCTTCCAGACGATCGGCTTTGGACTGGCCGAGGGGGCCATCTTCGCGCTCGTCGCCCTGGGCTACACGATGGTCTACGGAATCATCGAGCTCATCAACTTCGCCCACGGCGACGTGTTCACGCTGGGTGCCTTCTTCTCGGTGGCGCTGCTGCCGGTGCTGGGCGTGGTCGAGGGGCAGACCTCAGGCGCGGCCCTGATCCTGCCCCTGCTCATCCTGTTCATCGTGACCATGCTGCTCTGCGCGGTGGTCAACGTCGCCATCGAGCGCGTCGCCTATCGGCCGCTGCGGCATGCTCCACGCCTCGCCCCTCTGATCACGGCCATCGGCATGTCCGCCTTGCTCGAAGGCCTGATGAACGTCTGGCGCGGACCGTTCAACCTTCACTACCCGGACCTCTTGCCTGAGTACCAGATCCCGCTCGGCGGAGGGGTCACGATCGCGGCCAAGGCCGTGATGGTCATCGTCATCGCCGTCGTGCTGATGGTCGCCCTGACGCTTTTCGTGAACCGCTCCAAGCTTGGAAAGGCGATGCGGGCGACCGCCCAGGATCGCGACGCCGCGCAGCTCATGGGCATCGACATCAACCGCACCATCTCGGCGACCTTCTTCATCGGCGCCGCGCTGGCGGGCGCCGCCGGCATCATCTACGGGCTCTACTACAACTCCTTCTCGGCGTTCGACGGGTTTACCTACGGCCTCTACGCGTTCACCGCCGCCGTCTTCGGAGGCATCGGCAACATCCCCGGCGCCGCCCTGGGCGGTTTGTTGATCGGGGTCATCTACTCCATCTCAGACGGCTACTTCTCGGTGGCATGGACGCAGGTGTTGGTGTTCGGGATCCTCATCTTCGTCCTCGTCTTCAGGCCGACCGGCCTGCTCGGGATGCGAGTCCCGGAGAAATGACCCGCGCGCGCGATTTCGTCCGAGCCAACATGCGGAATCCCAATGCGATCGCCTACTTCCTCATGGCGGTGGGCGCCCTACTCTTCCCCGCCATCGTCCAGTTCTCCACCGGCGGCAGCGGCGACTATCTCGTCGGCCTGGCCGCCGACGGTGGCATCTACATGCTGATGGCCATCGGCCTCAACGTCGTCGTCGGTTTCGCGGGCCTGCTCGACCTCGGCTATGCGGCCTTCTTCGCCATCGGGTCGTATACGTATGCGCTGGTGGCGTCAAACCACCTTGGCGTCACCCCGATCGGGCATTCGCTCCACGTCCCGTTCTGGATCGCGCTGTTCATCGGTATGCTCGTCGCCGCCAGCGCCGGCGCGCTGCTTGGCGCTCCCACGCTCCGCCTGCGGGGCGACTATCTCGCCATCGTGACGCTCGGATTCGGCGAGATCGTGCCGCGCGTGTTCCGCAACGCTGGCATCTGGACCGGGGGCGTGCCGGGAATCAGCGCGCTCGACGTGCCGACTCTCCCGGGCTGGTTCCAGGGTCCGTGGGCCGGGCAGGATTTCGCCTGGGTGCCCGATTTCCGGTTCACGTCGGCAAACCTCACCGCCTATTACGTTCTCATGGTCGTCTTGATCACTTTTGTCGTGATCCTGGTCAACAACCTGTACAACTCGCGCCTCGGCCGCGCCTGGATGGCCGTGCGCGAAGACGAGACCGCCGCCGCCGCGACAGGAGTCAACACCGTAACGATCAAGCTCCTGGCCTTTTCGATCGGCGCGGCCACCAGCGGGTTCGCCGGCGCCTTCTACGGCGCGAAGCTGTCCTACGTGAGCGGCGAGAACTTCGGCTTCATCGTGTCGGTGACCGTGCTTGCGATGGTCGTGCTCGGCGGCATGGGCAACATCCCCGGCGCGATGCTCGGCGCGATCGTCCTGTACTTCATCCTCTTCTGGCTCCTGCCCAACGCGCCGGCGCAGATGCAGCAGCTGGCGTCGTCCCTCGGCCTCGACTGGCTGAATCAGTCGAGCCCCAACGGTTGGCCTGGCATCGCGGAGGTCGTGTCCCGCAGCAAGTACGTGATCTTCGGGCTGATCCTCGTCGGCATCATGCTTCTGCGCCCTCAAGGACTCCTGCCCAGCCAGATCCGCAAGCAGGAGCTCAAGCACGCCGAGCACGAGGCACTGGCGGCGCCACGCCAGCTGCAGGGCTGATATGGATCCGATCCAACCGATCCTGCGTGTCGAGGGCCTGACCAAGCGCTTCGGCGGACTCGTCGCCGTCGACAACGTCAGCTTCGAGGTCCCGACCGGCGAGGTGTTCGCGCTCATCGGGCCGAACGGCGCCGGCAAGACGACGCTGTTCAACTGCATCACCGGCATCTACAAGCCGACGCTCGGCCAGGTCACGTTTCGCGATCGGAACCTCACGGGCTCGCCACCGCACCGGACGGCCAAGGCCGGCATCGCGCGCACGTTTCAGAACATCCGCCTATTCGAGTACATGTCGGCTCTCGACAACGTGAAGCTCGGCCATCACTGCCGCATGCGGTCCAAGCTCTGGGACTCTCTCTTGAAGACGCCTTTCGAGCGCAAGGAGGAGCTTCAGATCGAGGAGCACTCGATGGAGCTGCTCAAGCTGGTCGGGCTGGACCGCCTGGCCGACAGGTACGCGCGCAACCTGGCGTACGGCCAGCAGCGCCGCCTCGAGATCGCACGCGCCCTGGCCACCGACCCCAGGCTGCTGCTGCTGGATGAGCCCGCCGCCGGGTTCACTCCCCAGGAGAAGGTGGAGCTCATGGACCTCGTGCAGACGATCCTGAAACGCGGGATCACGGTGTTCTTGATCGAGCACGACATGAAGGTCGTCATGCAGGCGTCGCAGCGCATCGTGGTGCTCGACCATGGCGAGAAGATCGCCGAGGGGCCTCCCCTCGAGGTCCGCAACAACCAACGAGTGATCGAGGCCTACCTGGGCAAGTCGGCGTGACCGGCTAGATGGCCCTCCTCGAAGTCTCCGGGATCGACGTCTTCTACGGCCGCGTCCAGGCGGTCCGAGGCGCCACGCTCGCGGTCGACACAGGCGAGGTCGTGGCCCTGATCGGCTCCAACGGGGCAGGCAAGACGACGACCCTCCGCACGATCTCGGGGCTCCTCCACCCCATCCACGGCTCCATCAAGTTCAACGGCCAGGACATCACCCGCACGGAGCCCCAGAAGATCGTCAACCTGGGCATCTGCCAGTCGCCGGAGGGCCGGCGCCTTTTCACGCGAATGAGCGTGCTCGACAACCTGCGCATGGGCGCTTACACGCGCAGCAGCTCGGCCGAGATCAAGAAGGACATGGATCGCGTCTTCGAGCTCTTTCCGCGGTTGAAGGAGCGCCTTCACCAGATCGCCGGCACGCTGTCAGGCGGCGAGCAGCAGATGTGTGCGATGGGCCGGGCCCTGATGGCCAAGCCGAAGCTGTTGATGCTAGACGAGCCGTCGCTGGGCCTCTCGCCCATCCTCGTCGAGACGATCTTCAGCATCGTTCGCGAGATCAACGCCCAGGGCACGCCGGTGCTGCTCGTGGAGCAGAACGCGACCAAGGCATTGGACGTCGCGCACCGAGCCTACGTCCTTGAGACAGGCTCGATCGTCAAGTCCGGCACGGGCAAGGAGCTGCTGGCGTCCGAGGACGTGCAGAAGGCCTACCTCGGCATGTAGACGGTATGGGAGGAAACCGTGCCCGGTTTCCTCCCATCGGTGCGCTTCACGGGCTTCCAGCGTTGGTTCCAAAGCGCCCGAAAACGCAGCCGGGTAGAACCCGGCTGCCCTTGCAGCGCTGGTTACGACTATTGGCCCGGCGGGTGGTAGCTCACGACGAACAGGTAGATGAGGATGGCCGCGAAAGCGGCGTACTCGAGGATCACGTTGCGGGTAAAGCTGTCCTCGACCGTGTGGCGGACGAGCCCGCGGTTGATGTACCAACCGAAAAACAGCATCACCGCCTTGGGCCCCTCGTTGACGACGAGCACGCTCGAGAGAGCCTCGATCGCCCAGGCGAGGAAGGTGACGACCTGGGCGACGAAGAAGGCGAAGATGAAGGCACGGCGCGGCGCGATCGGGACGCCGTTGATGCGGAAGCTGCGATAGGACGCCAGGAAGGTGATCGTGAAGATCCAGACGAGGCGCAGGACGACGTTGAAATTGATCGTCACCAGGACGAGGTAGGCGGCGGCGACGACGAGGACCAGCACCGCCTCCTGGACGAGGATGTGGCCGCGCTTCTCCGCGTCGCGTAGGCGCAGGTAATCGAGCCGCGCGAGGAGAATGAAACCGACCCCGAACGCCCCCGTCACCACCAGGTATTTCCACAGCTCGAAGTCGGGGAGGATCGACAGTCCGGCCAGCGTCACTGCGCCCAGCGCCACCGGGATGTAGTGCTCGACGCGCGGGAACTCCTGGGTTCCGCGCAGGTAGCCGAGCAGGGCCGGCGAGGCCAGCACTACCAGGCCGAGCGCCAGCGCCCAGACCTGCCCTTCGCCAAGCAGCTCTGACTTGAAGCCGATCGCGATCGCGACCAGCACCACGGCGGCGAAGACCAGGAAGCCGCCGTCGCGGTCCCTCGTGACCGCGGCGGCCGCCTTGGGGTACCTCTCTTCGGGGGTCGGCGGGGTTTTCATTCGACCCGGGGAAGTCTAGCCTCCCCACCCTGTGGGGAGGCTGGCCCGGCCGCCGCGCGGCCCGGCCGGGTGGGGCCCGGCCGGGTGGGGCCCGGCCGGGTGGGGCGACTCGAGTTCACGTTCCCGCTCGCCCATAGCGGTCCTCGAGCCGCACCACGTCGTCGATCTCCGGCGTCGAGACCTCGAAGATGTCCGAGTCCTCGACCGCCGTGACGCGGTGGCGGGTGTGAGGAGGCAGATGCACCGCATCGCCAGCGCGCATGCGCCGCGTCTCGAGCTCCCCATCCAGCCCCCCGATCTCGATGTCCACCGCTCCCTTGCTCACCAGCAGCCATTCGTCTTTGTGCTCGTGGTACTGGAGCGAGAGCGCCTCGCCCTGGTTGACGTGGATGATCTTGCCCAGGTAGCGGTCGGTGACGGCCCAGCGAATCTCGTAACCCCATGGCTTCTCGACGCGCGATTCGTCCGCGCGTCTGATCTCAGGCGTGGGCGCGGAGCCCAACGATGTCCTCGAGCGCGGCGAGCCGCGCCTCGACGCCGGCCTTGTCAGCCGCCTCCGAGTAGATGCGAACCAGTGGCTCCGTGCCGCTCGCACGGAGCAGCACCCAGCTGCCGTCGGCCAGGTAGAACTTGAAGCCGTCATCCGAGCGGATCCGTTGGACCTTGACGCCTGCCACCTCGCTCGGCTCGTGAGTTTCCAGCGTGTGGAGGATCCGTGTGCGGTCCTGGTCGTACGTTTCGCGATTGAGGTGGACGTCGTGCCGCGCATACGCGTGCGGCCCCACCCGCTTCTCGAGCCCGGCCAGGATCTGCGACAGCGGCCGGCCCAGCTTGACGATCATGTCCGCGAACAGCAGGCCGACCAGGATGCCGTCTCGCTCGGGAATGTGCCCCCGGATCGCGAAACCCCCAGACTCCTCGCCGCCGAGCACGGCGTCCGTTTCCATCATCTTCGGCGCCACGTTCTTGAAACCGACCGGGACCTCGTAGACGGTCGCGCCGAACTCGCCGCCGAGCTTCTCCGCCATCGACGTCATGTTTACCGTCTTCACCACGGGACCCACCATGTGCCTCACGTCGAAGAGGTACAGCATCAGCAGCGCGAACACCTGCAGCTGGTTGATGAAGCGGCCGGTCTCGTCAATGATGCCCACTCGATCCGCGTCGCCATCGGTGCAGATGCAGAGGTCCTGCCCGCCGCCGCGCATGTACGCCATGGCGGCGTCGATGTTGGGTGGGATCGGCTCCGGGTTGATGCCTCCGAAGAGCGGGTTGCGCTCGTTGTGCAGCTCGACCACCGTCGTGCGCCCGCCCTCGAGAAGCTCCTTGATGTAGCCGTAGCCCGATCCGTACATGCACTCATGCACGATGTGGAGACCGGAGGAGCGGATCGCGGTGAGGTCGACCATGCGCGCGATCTGCGCGTAATAGGGCGCACGCGGGTCGTACATGGAAACCATGTCTTTCGACGCGGTCTGGTCCGGCGCCGGCACGTTCTCGAGCGCATTGATGCGCGGCTCGAGGTCGGCGATGACATCCGTTGACGCCGAGCTGCCGGTGTCCGTCTTGAACTTGATGCCGTTGAACAGGTAGGGGTTGTGGCTCGCGGTCACCACGGCGGCGCCCGTCGCCTTGCGGTCGATGACCGTCCACGACGCCACCTGTGTCGGTGAGGGCCGGTCGAACATGAGGGTGCGCACGCCGTTCGCCGCGAAAACGTCGGCGACGGTTCGCGCAAATTCCTCCGACGCGAACCTGCAGTCGTAGCCGACCACCGCGAGAGGGTCGGCCGAACGTGACCGCAGGTACTCGGCCGAGCCCTGTGCCACGCGACGGACGTTGGCGAAGGTGAAGTCGTCGGCGACCACCCCACGCCAGCCATCGGTGCCGAACTTGATCTGGTCGGCCATCTCAGTTAGCGATCTAGAGTAACTGTCGGGGCCCTCCTCCCACGACTACGTCGTGGGGGCCCCAGCGGAATTTTCGTGGGGTGACTATAGGTAACGGGTCTTACGGGCCCGCCTGAGCGCGTCCACGACCTTCTTCACGTCCTGCGCACGCGTGCGCGGACACACCAGGATCGCGTCCTCGGTGTCGACGATGATCATGTCTTCGAGCCCGATGGCCGCGACCAGCCGCCTGTCCCCCAGGACCAGGCTTCCGTGGGTGTCGACGAGCACGGCCTCGCCCTCGACCGAGTTGCCGCGGGCGTCGGGGTGCACCCGATCGCCGAGCTCCGCCCAGTTCCCGATGTCCGCCCATTCGAAATCGCCCGGGACGAGGAGCAGGCGATCGGTCTTCTCCATGACCGTCCGGTCCACCACGTCGACCGGCAATCGCGTGTAAAGGCGCGCAGCCGTCTCCTCGTCGCCCGCCTCGCGGGCGGCCAGCACCCGTCGCAGCGCCGCCAGCCGCGACGGCGCATGGCGTCCGAGCTCCTCGATGAAGACCGGCAGCCGCCACGCGAACCAGGCCAGGTTCCAGTAATAGCCCCCCGCCTTCATGAATCGCTTCGCGCTGGCCAGGTCAGGCTTCTCGATGAACTGTTTCACGCGCACGGCCCCGCCTCTTGCGCGCCCGGGCGCATGGATGTAGCCGAGTCCGGTCGACGGGAACGCAGGCTTCAGCCCGACCGTCACCAACGAGCTCGTGGCCGCCGCGACTCGGACGGCGCTGCGGACAGCGCTTCGCGCCTTCGGGCCGCCCCTGACGACGTGGTCGGCGGGCATGGCCACCATCACCGCGTCGGGCTCGCGTGCGGCAAGCGTGAGGGTCGCGAGGCCGTACGCGTTGGTGGTTCCCCGCGCGGACGGCTCGAGGATGAGATGGGTGGCGTCGACCTCGGGCAGGACGGCCTCGATGATCTCGCGCTGCCGAACCTCGCTGAGCACGAACACCTCGTTGGCGACGGAGCGCGCCCGCTCGTACGTCTCACGCAGCAGCGGGCGGCCGCGGTCGCCGAGCGGGAGCACATGCTTGGGGGTGCTGCGCCGCGAACGCGGCCACAACCTCGTCCCCGCCCCGCCGGCGGGGATCACGACCATCGTTTTTTGAAGTGCGCCCTGCGCGCGCCCGGCTGGGTTCAACCGACCTCTTCCGCCAGCTCCTTCGCGCGCGCCGTTGATTCCCACGGCGCGTCGATGTCCGTCCGTCCGAAGTGGCCGTAAACGGCGGTCTGGCGGAACAGCGGCCGCCTGAGATTGAGCTCCTTGATGATCCCGAGCGGGCTCAGGTCGAACAGCTTGTTGACGGCGGCCACCAGGTTCGCCTCGGGGACCTTGCCTGTCCCGAACGTGTCGATCCTGATCGCAACCGGCTTGACGACACCGATCGCGTACGAGATCTGCACCTCGCAGCGCCGCGCCAGCCCTGACGCGACGATGTTCTTGGCAACGTGGCGGGCGCCGTAGGCTCCGGCCCGGTCGACCTTCGTCGGGTCCTTGCCCGAAAAGCAGCCACCGCCGTGGCGTGCGTAGCCGCCGTACGTGTCGACCATGATCTTGCGGCCCGTGAGTCCCGCGTCAGCCACCGGGCCGCCGACCACGAACCGGCCGGTCGGATTGATGAACGTGCGGAGGTGGCCGTCCTTCATCTCACTCGGCACGACGGCATCGATGACGTGCTCGCCGATGTCCGAACGCAGCTGCTCGGTCGTGACCTCCTCGTGATGCTGGGTCGACAGGACGACCGTGTCCACGACCGGCGGCTCATCGCCATCCCGATAGCGGATCGTCACCTGCACTTTGCCGTCCGGCCGAAGGTAGTTGAGCGCTTTGGTGCGGCGGACGTCCGCAAGCCGCCGCGCCAGCCGATGCGCGTATGTGATGGGCAGCGGCATCAGCTCAGGGGTCTCGTCGCAGGCGTAGCCGAACATCATCCCCGAGTCGCCGGCGCCGCCGACGTCGACTCCCTGCGCGATGTCGGGCGACTGCTCGTCGATGCTCGTGATGACCCCGCAGGTCTCCGCGTCGAAGCCGTACTTCGCGCGCGTGTAGCCGACCTCCCGAACCGTCTGCCGGATGATGCGGGGGATGTCGACGTAGCAGTCGGTTGTGATCTCGCCGATCACGATCACCAGGCCGGTGGTGATGGCGGTTTCGCAGGCCACTCGCGCGAGGGGATCTTTGGCCAGGATCGCGTCGAGGATGGCATCTGAGATCTGGTCGGCCACCTTGTCGGGATGGCCCTCGGTGACCGATTCGGACGTGAACAGGCTTGGCACGGACGGGTCCTCCTTTGAATCTCCCGCGCCGGCAAGGCACGGCCACCGTGTGGGCCGGTCCCCAAGCGCCAGGTTCATACCTCTGGGACGACGCGAATCCTACTAGGTCGGGCGCAGCTCCAGGTACTGGATTCCCGAGTGGCGCATGAACCTCGACCCCTTCTGGGCGAGCATCGCCGCGGTCGCGTTGCGGGCCGATTCGACCACCGAGTCGAGGTGCTCGCGCTTCATCTCCCACGTTGCCGTGGGCGCCGTGATCGGGCAGATGACGGTGATGCGGGCGCGATCGCGCAGGCGCTCGTAGTCGCTGAGCATCTGGTGGTGGAGGGCGAGCTGGAGCGTGCGGGCGATCAGCTCCGTCCACGTCGTGGGCGCCTGCTCGTGCTCGCCTCCCGCCATGAGGCTGACGGCCAGGATCTCCTTGGCCCCCTCATCGATCGCGATGTCGAGCGGCGTGTTGTCGACGATCCCGCCGTCCATGTGCTCGCGGCCGTCGATCTTGACCGAGGGAAACACGCCCGGAATGGCGGTGGAGGCGAGCAATGCCGGGGTCAGGTTGCCCGCGCGGAAGACGGCGGGCTTGCCCGCGTTGAGGTCGGTGGCGACGACCGTCAACGGCAGCCGCATCTGCTCGAACGTCGTGATGCCGGTCAGGGCCTGCGCCCGTTCGACGAGGCGGCGGACGTTGTCCTGGGGCAGCGCGCTGAGCTGGCCGCGCCGCAGGCTGGACAGGATGACGCCGAGCGGGTGGGCATGGAATACATCCAGGGCCTGGCGCGACATCCAGAGCTCGCGGAGCATCATCACACCGGCCTGAGACGGGTAGGCGGCGATGCAGCTGCCGTTCAGCGCGCCGACGCTGACGCCGACCAGCGCGACCGGGGGCTCCACGCCCGCCTCGAAAAGAGCCTGGAGCACCCCAACCTGGGCGGCGCCGCGAGCGCCGCCCCCGCCCAGCACCCACGTGCGCCGAGCGGGCCCGAAGATCGGTTACGTCCCCTCTTCCCAGGACGAGAGGTAGTGCAGCTGCTCTTCGGTCAGGGTGTCGATTCCGATCCCCATCGCCTCGAGCTTGAGCCGCGCGACCTCCCTGTCGATGTCGTCCGGCACGTCGTACACGCGCCGCTCGAGCTTGTCGGCGTTGGCGGCCATGTACTCGGCGCTGAGGGCCTGGTTGGCAAAGCTCATGTCCATGACCGCGGCCGGATGACCCTCGGCCCCCGCGAGATTGATCAGCCTGCCTTCTGCCAGCAGGTGGAGCCGGCGCCCGTCGGGGAGCTTGTACTCCTGCACCGAAGGCCGCACCTGGCGCACGCCGGTGGCTATGTCGTCCAGCGCCTTGAGATTGATCTCGGAGTTGAAGTGGCCCGAGTTGGCGAGAATCGCGCCATCCTTCATGGACTCGAAGTGCTTGCGGTCCAGGACGTTGACGTCGCCGGTGACCGTGACGAAGATGTCGCCGACGCGCGCCGCCTCGTCCATCCTCAAGACGCGGAAGCCGTCCATCGCCGCCTCCAGCGCCTTGACGGAATCCACCTCGGTGATGACCACGTCCGCGCCATGGCCCTTCGCCCTCGAGGCGAGGCCGCGGCCGACCCATCCGTACCCTGCGATCACGAAGGTCTTGCCGGCGAGGAGGACGTTGGTGGAGCGGATGATGCCGTCGAGCGTCGACTGACCGGTGCCGTACCGGTTGTCGAACATGTGCTTGGTGTCAGCTTCGTTGACCGCGATGATGGGGTAGCGCAGGACGCCGCGGTCCGCCATGGCACGAAGCCGGATCACGCCGGTCGTGGTCTCCTCAGTGCCGCCGAGCACGTCACCGATCTGCTCCAGCCGTGATTTGTGGAGGACCGAAACGAGGTCCGCGCCGTCGTCCATCGTCAGCTGCGGACGGTGGTCCAGGGCCGCCTCGATGTGCTGGTAGTACGTGTCGTTGTCCTCACCGCGGATCGCATAGGTCTTGATCCCGTGATGCGCAGCCAGCGAGGCCGCCACGGCGTCGTTCGTCGACAGGGGATTCGACGCGCACAGAGCGATGTCCGCGCCGCCTGCCTTCAACGTCAGCATCAGGTTGGCCGTCTCGCTCGTCACGTGCAGGCAAGCGCCGACCCTGAGCCCTTGCAGCGGCTGCTGCTCGCCGAAGCGAAGCCGGATGATGTTCAGGACCGGCATCTCACGAGCCGCCCAGTCGATCAGGTTCTGACCCTCCGCGGCGAGCTTCAGGTCCTTGACGTCGTTGCCTCTAGCGCTGACCTTCAAAAAATTCTCTTCTCCTCAGTAAACGAGCTCACTCACGACCTCGATGTCTTGCAACCGCCCGCGCCCTTCGAGAAAGCTCAGCTCGATGAGGACGTGCACGCCGAGCACGACACCGCCGAGCTTGCGGATCAGCTGGGTCGCCGCGGCGGCCGTGCCGCCGGTGGCAAGCACATCATCCACGATCAGCACGGTCTGGCCGGGCCTCACCGCGTCCTCGTGGATCTGGAGCTGGTCGGTTCCGTATTCGAGCTGGTAGTCCTGGCTGACCGTCTTCCAGGGCAGCTTGCCGGGCTTGCGAATGGGCACGAATCCCGCGCCCAGGCCCAGGGCCACGGCGCCGCCCGGAATGAAGCCGCGGGCCTCGATCGCGGTCACGATGTCGGGCGGGCGGTCGACCCAGTGGCTGCACACCTGCTCCACGACGCCCTTGAACATCGCCTTGTCCGCCAGCAGCGGAGTGATGTCCTTGAAGATGATCCCCGGCTGCGGAAAATCGGGGACGTCTCGGATCACTCGCCTCAGCTGTTCGTCGGTCAGGCGCACGGCGTCATAACACCCGACGGAAGTATTCCAGGGTGCGGGAAAGGCCGTCCTCGAGCGCGACCTCCGGCTGCCAGCCGAGCAGCTCGCGCGCGTGGGTGATGTCCGGCCGTCGCTGCTTGGGATCGTCGACCGGCAGCGGTTTGAACTCGATCGCGCTCGAAGACCCCGCGAGCCGCACGATGATCTGCGCCAGTTCCAGGACTGTCACCTCCTCGGGGTTGCCCAGGTTGACCGGCATCTCGTCGCCCTTCTCGAGCACGGCGAGCACGCCCCGGACCAGGTCGGACACATAGCACAGGCTGCGCGTCTGGGACCCATCCCCGTACACGGTGATTGGCTCGCCGCGGATGGCCTGGGCCATGAAATTGGGCACGGCGCGGCCGTCCGACACCTGCATACGGGGCCCGTGCGTGTTGAAGATCCGGATGATGCGCGTGTCGACCGCGTGAGCCCGGTGGTAGGCCATGGCGAACGCCTCCGCGCATCGCTTCGCCTCGTCGTAGCAACCGCGCGGCCCGATCGGGTTGACATTGCCCCAATACGACTCGGGCTGGGGGTGGACGAGCGGGTCGCCGTAGACCTCCGAGGTCGAGGCGAGCAGGAAGGTGGCGTCCTTGGCGCGCGCAAGGCCGAGCATGTTCATGGTCCCCAGCGTGCCGACCTTCAGCGTGTGGATGGGGTTGGCGTCGTACTGCGGCGGCGAGGCGGGAGACGCGAAGTGGAGGACGTAGCGCACGTCGCCGTCGACGGCAATGCGCTCGTTGACGTTCGCCTGGCGAAACTCGAAGTCCGGATTCCTGGCGAGATCGCGCAGGTTGTCCCGAGAGCCCGTGATGAAGTTGTCGAGGCTCAGGACACTGAAGCCTCGTACCAGCAGCGCTTCGCACAGGTGCGAACCGATGAATCCCGCTCCACCGGACACCACGGCGCGCGGTTTGGAGCTAGTCGCGGCCGATGCCCCTGTAAGTGAAACCAAGGCCGCGCATGACCACCGGGTCGTAGATGTTGCGGCCGTCGACAACCACCGGCCGCCGCATCGAGGCCTTCACGCGAGCGAGGTCGAGGTGGCGGAACTCGTTCCACTCGGTGACCACGACCACGGCGTCGGCGCCGGCCGCGACTCCGTACGCATCACGCGTGTACTCGACCTCGGGCAGCTTGACCCGCGCGCCGTCCATCGCCGCCGGGTCGTAGGCGCGGACGTGCGCGCCGGCGGCGAGCAAAACGCGCGCGATGTCCAGGCTCGGCGCCTCGCGGAGGTCGTCGGTGTTGGGCTTGAACGCCAGGCCGAGCAGGCCGACGATCCGCTCGTTGAGGCCCTCCAGGATCTCTCGCAGCTTGTCGATGACCAGCATCCGCTGGTCGCGGTTGATGTCCATGACAGCGTTGAGGAGCTCGGGGTGGTAGTCGAACCGCTCGGCCAGCGCAGCGAGCGCCTTCACATCTTTTGGAAAGCAGTTGTGCGTGACCAGCCCGCCGGTGGTGACAAAGGTGTGGGCGCCCGGCACCTCTAGGGAGTAGACCGCCCCCGCGAATGGGCGGCGCTCGACGCTGACCACGCGAACCCAGGCTGTTCCGGCTCCATCGCGTCGATATCCCGTGGGCGCGATTCGCTTCGTCTGCCGGCGCAGTGACTCGACGATGGCCTGGCGGTCGCACTCGGGAACCAGGTCCAGAAGACCCTCGACCTGGGCCGCGCCACAGATCCTGATCCAGTAGGTGTCGCGAGTCGACTTGGCCGTGCGGCCGACGCGCAAAGAGCCGACCACGCCGAGGTCGGCGAGCAGGCGAAGCAGCCCATCGGCGAGCTCCCGGCTGGTGGTTCCGCACTCCAGGACCACACTCGGTCCGCCCCGGACATAACTCCAGCTACCGTCACCGAGCCAATACCCCGCCAGCAGAGCCCGCTTATGCTCGGCCGGCTGGGTCCAGATCTGGTCCGGTAGGCGCGCGTCGTTGCAGTTCCTTCCCACCTTGAGAACGCCGAGCCAGAAACCGGCCAGGATACGGGAGGAGACAACGACCGAAGTCGCGGTCGTGTGTTGCCAGACGTCGACCTTGACGCCGTGCGCTGTCCAGAAATCGCGCACCTCAGCGACGAGATCCTCTTCGCCATGGTGGTCGAAGGACCACTGGATTCGCTCTCGCCGGCCATCCCTGGAGATGTGGCCCTCGGCCAGGTACATGCCGACGACCCGCCAGAACGCCGGGTTGGACTCCATGCGCAGTGGGACTTCGGTGCCGTTCCGAGCGGTCTTGAAGGTTGCCCCTTCCAGGGCCAGTCCCAACGCGTCAGCCTCAACCAGGCGCAATGCGCCCGACCGCATGACATCGTGCGATCGCGCCATCGCCAGCACCGGCTGCAAATCGCGGGCCCGCTTGCCATCGAGGATTCGTGAGGCAGGTCTGACGATCACGTCCGAGCGTCCCAGCTCCGCTGTGGCGAGCCCGTCGAGCACTTCTAATTGAGCGGCACCGTCACCGGCTGATTGGGTTGCCATCGCTAGAGGGAGCCAATCGTCAGGTCCCAATTCAGAGGCGAGCTTGGTGCCTTCTCGGGTCGCAAACGGGTGATCGGGCGTGCAGAGAACCCTGCGTCCCATCTTCGTGCGCACCTCAAGGATCTCGCCCCCAAACGGTCGCATGGTGGCTGCGCTCACTGAAAGGAAGCCCGCCGACCTGGTGTCAGGCCGCCACGCGAAAACCTCGGCCTCTCCGCACGCGGTGAACTCGGCGAAGACCTCCGCCAGTGAGGTCAAGCTCGCGTGCTCGCCCCGACGCAACAGGACTGTTTCCTCGCCCACCAAGCAGGAACCGCCGTAGCCAAGGCCCACGTCGAGGTAGCTCGGCCCGATGCGCTTGTCGAGGCCCATGCCCTCCGCCACCAGCTTGGCGTCGGCGCCGACGCGCTCGCTGATGCGCGCAATCTCGTTGATGAATGAGATGCGGGCGGCGAGGAACGCATTGGAGGCGTACTTGACCATCTCCGCCGTGTAGATGTTCGGGGTGATTAGAATCGGCGCATCGAGCGGCTCATAGAGCTTGGCCACCTTCTCGCCGGCGGCGCGGTCGTGGCTCCCGATCACCACGCGGTCCGGGTGCATGAAGTCCTGGATCGCCGAACCCTCGCGCAGGAACTCCGGGTTGGAGACGACCTCTGCCGTGTGTTTCTGGTTGCGGCTGCGCAGGACTTTGGACACCATGTCGCCGGTGAGCGGTGGCACCGTCGACTTGTTGACGACGACGAGCGGCCCGTCCATGCAATCCGCGATCGAGCCCGCCGCGGCTTCGACGAACGACAGGTCAGCCTCGCCACCCTCGCCCTCGGGCGTGCTCACCGCGATGATCGCGTACTCGGCTCCGGGCACCGCTTCTTCGTATGACGTCGTGAATGTGAGCCGGCGCGCTTTCGTGTTGCGCTCGACGAGCTCGCTCAAGCCCGGCTCGAAGAAAGGAACGCGGTTGTGCAAGAGCTGGTTGATCTTCTCTCGATTGATGTCGACCACGATCACGTCGTTGCCCAGGTCGGCCAGGCACGCAGCCGTGGTCAGGCCGACGTAACCCGCGCCGATGACCGCAACCCTGGACAAAGCGTGCCGATTATCTCAGCCGCGCCGCCCCGCCCCCAGTGCGGACTCATAGGCCGCAATCGTCTGTCGCGCGGACTTGCGCCAGCCGAAACTCTTCGCTCGTTCGAGCCCCGAGCGCCGGGCACGGTCGGGATCCTTGACCAGGGCGGCGGCCGCGCGGCCGAGGGCCTCGGCATCGCCATCCGCCACCAGCTCGCCGGCGCCCCCCAGCACCTCGGGCAGGCTCGAGTTCCGAAACGCCGCCACCGGACACCCGCAGGCCATGGCTTCGAGGCAGGGCAGCCCGAATCCCTCGTAACGGCTGGAGAACAACAGGCAGCCCGCCGCGGCGTACAGGTCGGCGAGCTCGGGGTCATCGACCTGGCCGAGTCGGTGTGCGGCGCCCATGTTCGTGGGCGCCTGGCGACCCGCATCGCCGGCGATCACGAGCTCGAGCTCCGAGTTGGACGACTGGGCTGCACGCCAGGCGCGAAGGAGCGCGGCAGGATCCTTGCGGGCGTCGAGAGCGCCGACGAAAAGGAGATATCCGGGCTTGAGCCCCCAGCGCCGGCGGACTCGATCGGCCGCGCCTGGTCTCGGTCTGAACTCGTCGCCTGCCGCTTCGGGCACGATCCGGATGCGCTTGGGATCGACCCTGCCGAGGCGGACGGCATCGTCGGCGGTCGCCTTCGATACAGCCAGGACGAGGTCGGCTCGCCTGAGAAAGCGCCGTCCAAGCCAGAACCTGAATCGCTCGCCCCGCATGCGGGGCCCGCCCCACGCCCACGGGATGAGGTCGTGAAGCGTGACGGCGACGGGCACAGGGGAGCGTCCGGGCAGCTTGAGGTCGATGGCGTGGTAGACGTCGGGGCCGATACGGGCCAGATCGGAGCCAAGCACGACCGCCTCTTCGTACGCGGCTAGCTGGCCGCGATACCGCCGGCGCGAAGAGGCCAGCCGGTACTCGCCGACCGGCAGCGGCGGCACCGGCAGGTCGGAGTCCAGCAGCAAGCTGAGGTTCGGAGCGAAGCCCTCTTCGATCAGTCCGTGCAGAAGGCCGGCGGCATAGGAACCGACCCCACGCTTGGCGCTCGGGCCCTGCAGCGGGCGCATGTCGAGCAAGACGTGGGGGCCGGGAGCGTCGGCACGAGCGCGCGTCGTCGTTTCGGTTCGGCTCAAATGCGGGCGGAGGACACGGGTCCAGCCATCATAATTTGGCGGCCATGAAAGCCCTGGATGTAGTCGTCGTCGGCGGTTGCGGACACGTGGGGCTCCCGCTGGCGCTGTCGCTCGCGGACAGCGGCTTCACGGTCGGCATCGACGACATCGACGCCGCCAAGATCGAGCAGGTGCGGTCCGGCAGCGTGCCGTTTCTCGAGACCGGAGCCGAGGACCTGCTGCGTAAGCTGCTCCCCACCGGCCGCCTCGAGCTCGCCGCCAATGCGAACCTTCTCGAGCGGACCGACACCGTGATCCTGGTGATCGGGACGCCGATCGACGAATTCATGAACCCGTCCGTCCGCATCTTCGACCGGGTGATCGATGAGCTGATCCCGCACCTGCGCGACGGCTCGCTGGTGGTCCTGCGGTCCACCGTGTTCCCGAGCACAACGGAATCGGTGGAGCGGCGGCTGCGCGCGGCAGGGGTCGACGCCGAGGTCGTCTTCTGCCCCGAGCGAATCGCCGAGGGCCACGCCCTCGAGGAGATCCGTAGCCTACCCCAGCTGGTTGGCGCGTCGAGCGACAAAGGATTCGAGAAGGCGAGCCGCCTCTTCGAGCGCCTGGGCGTGAAGGTTGTGCGCACCACGGCCCTTGAAGCCGAGCTGGCGAAGCTGCTCACCAACACCTGGCGCTATATGAAGTTCGCGATCGCCAACCAGTTCTTCCAGATCGCGCACCGCTCCGGCCTTGACTACAACCGCGTGCTCGACGCCATCCGCCACGACTATCCGCGCGCCGCCGACCTTCCGGGCCCAGGTTTCGCCGCGGGCCCGTGCTTGCTGAAGGACACCATGCAGCTCTCGGCCTTCACGCCCGACCACTTCCCCATGGGCCAGGCCGCGATGCAGATCAACGAGGGCCTGCCGAACTACATCGTCGACACCCTCAACTCGCGGCGGCCCCTCTCGGGCCGCACGCTGGGCATCCTCGGCATGGCGTTCAAGGGCGAGTCGGACGACCCGCGGGCGTCGCTGAGCTACAAGCTCCGCAAGCTGGCCGCATTCAAGGGCGCTCGCGTGCTATGCACCGACCCTTATATCCACGACGAGTCGTTCCTGCCCCTCGATCACGTGCTGAAGGAAGCCGAGCTGCTCGTCATCGCCGCGCCGCACCGCGCCTACAGGCAGCTCGATCTCAAGGACCGCGAGGTCGTCGACGTGTGGGGCATCACGGGACCAATCCGGCTCTGAAGATACTGGTAACCGGCAGCGCCGGCTTCATATGCGGCTACCTGGTCGCGGAGCTGCTGGAGGCCGGCCACGAGGTGGTCGGCGTCGACAACTTCAGCAAGTACGGGCCGCTGCGAAGGGGCCAAGACGACGATCCCGGGTACCGTCTCGTCGAAGGCGACGCGAAGGACGCCAACCTGCTGACGGAGCTGGCCATGGACTGCGACCACGTGGTGGCCGGCGCCGCGATGATCGGCGGCATCTCGTACTTCCACGAGTTCGCCTACGACCTGCTGGCCGAGAACGAACGCATTTGCGCCGCCACGTTCGACGCGGCCGTCGCCGCGCGGCGAGGCGGCCGTCTAGCGAGGATCACCGTCATCTCGAGCAGCATGGTCTTCGAGTCGGCGGATGTATTTCCCACCCCCGAGGGCGCCGAGCTCACGAGCCCGCCACCCCGATCTACGTACGGCTTTCAAAAGCTCGCCACCGAGTATTTCGCGCGCGGAGCGCATCAGCAATACAGCCTGCCATACACGATCGTGAGACCCTTCAACTGCGTCGGTGTCGGAGAGCGGCGCGCGCTGCGCGACCACGACGTGATGAGCGGCAACGTCAAGCTCGCGATGAGCCACGTGGTACCCGACCTGTGCCAGAAGGTGCTCAAGGGCCAGGATCCCCTCCACATCCTCGGCGACGGAAGCCAGGTGCGTCATTACACGTACGGAGGCGACCTCGCCCGAGGCATCCGGCTGGCGATGGAGTCGCCGCTCGCGGTCAACGAGGACTTCAACCTTTCGACCGCCCGATCGACCACGGTGCGAGAGCTGGCGGAGACGATCTGGCACAAGGTTCACGGCGCCGGCAGCGCGGTGCACCTGGTCTCCGATCCGCCATACGAGCACGACGTGCCGCGCCGTGTGCCCGACGTGCGCAAGGCGCGCGAGATCCTCGGTTTCGAGGCGACGACCTCGCTCGACGACATGCTCGACGAGGTCATCCCGTGGGTGCGCGAAGAGATCGAGGCGGGAAGGATCTGAGCGATCCCGCGCCGCCCGCGCTGAGCGTCGTCATTCCCGTTTACAACGAGGGCGAGAACGTGGTGCCGACGCTGCGCGGGGTGGTCACGCGCACGGCCGCGCGCCCGCTCGAGGTCCTGGTCGTGCACGACTTCGACGAAGACACGACCGTGCCCGTGGTCAAGCGCCTTCAATCCGAGCTGCCGGAGATTCGCCTCCACCGCAACGACCTCGGCCGAGGCGCGCTCAACGCCCTCAGGTCCGGGCTGTCAGCGGCGAGGGCGCCCTACGTGCTGGTGACCATGGGTGATGGCTCCGACGACCCTGGCGACATCGATGCGATGCATGCACTTGCCGACGGCGGCGCCGACGTCGTCGCCGGCTCGCGCTACATGCGTGGCGGCCACCAGGTCGGCGGGCCGCTGATGAAGCGCACCATGTCCCGCGTCGCCGGCCTCTCGCTGCACTGGCTTGGGGGGCTGCCGATCCATGATGCCACCAGCAACTACAGGATGTACTCGAGGCGCCTGCTGGAGCGGGTGACGATCGAGTCCACCGGCGGTTTCGAGCTCGGGCTCGAGCTCACGGTCAAGGCTTACGCGCTGGGGATGCGAGTAGCCGAGGTGCCGACCACGTGGCGCGACCGGACCGCCGGACAGAGCCGCTTCCGGCTGTGGAAATGGCTGCCGCGCTACCTGCGGTGGTACTGGGTGGGGATCGCGGCCCGCTTCAAGAAGAGTGCGTGAGAGGCCGGTAGTTGCGTTTGTAGTAGTCCCAGTACTCGCCTGACTTCAGCGGTCGCCACCACTCCGGGCGATCCATGTACCAGTGCACGGTCTGCTCCAGGCCGCCGGCGAACGTGATCCGCGGCTCCCAACCGAGATCGGTGATTCGCGTCACGTCGAGCGCGTAGCGGTAGTCGTGGCCGGGACGATCGGCCACGTACTGGATGAGGCTCTTGGGCTTGCCCATGATCTCCAGGATCGCTTCGGCGACATGGTTCCCGTCCGTCTCCACGCCCGAACCGATGTTGTAGACAGGCTCCGACAGGGGCGCCTCGTGCAGCACGAGATCGATCGCGCGGCAGTGATCCACGACGTGGATGTAGTCCCTCACCGCGGACCCGTCGTTGTAGAGGGGCAGCGGCAACCCGTCGATGGCGTTCGTGATCAACACCGGCACGAGCTTCTCCGGGTACTGGTACGGGCCGTAGGTGTTCGAGCCACGTGTCACCAGGAGCGGCAGGCCGAAGCTCTCGGCATACGCGCGGGCGATGTGCTCGCCGCCGGCCTTGCTGGCGGAGTAGGGGCTGCGCGGCCTGAGTGCGTCCTCCTCACGGGAGCGGCCCTCGCGCACCTCGCCGTAGACCTCGTCTGTGCTGACGAGAAGAAACACGACGTGCGAGTGCTTGCGTGCGGCCTCGCACAAGACGGCCGTACCCCGCACATCGGTGTCGATGAAAGCAAGGGGCTCCATGAGCGAGCGGTCGACGTGGGTTTCGGCGGCGAAGTTGACGATCGCGTCCACCTCCGTGGCGAGCGAATCCACGAGCTTGCCGTCGCAGACGTCGCCCTGGACGAACCGGTAACCGCTCGTGCCTTCGAACTCGGCCAGGTTCGCCGGGTTGCCCGCGTACGTGAGCTTGTCGAGCACGGTGATCTCGACCTGGGGACGGGTCTGGCGGAGGAGCCGGACGAAATTCGACCCAATGAAACCCGCGCCTCCCGCGACCAGGAGGCGCTTCAGCGCCCTCACCTTATGGCGGGACCTGAGGTCCAGTCGTACCCGATCGACGGATCGTCGTGTGGGATGCGGCCCTCATCGTCAGGCGCGTAGACGCTGGACGTGACGTAGATCAAATGGGTGCGCTCGAGGGCCCGGCACCCGTGTGCCACTCCGGGAGGGATCTTTACGCAAATGGGGTGCATGTCGCCCATCAGGAACTCCATCAGGCGACCCTTGGTCGGTGATGTGTCCCGGGTGTCGTACAGCGCTACCTTCAGCTCGCCGATTGCGTACCACCAGTCCGTCTGCCGCTTGTGGATGTGCCAGGCCTTGGTCGTGCCGGGATGCATGAGCGAATCGCTCCACTGCCCGAAGTGTTCGAAGAAACCGTCGGTCTCGCGGATGATCTCGCGAAAGAAGCCGCGCTCATCCCCGTGCGTGACCAGCTCCTTGATCACCACGCCATCGATCTGGCTTGCGGTCGCGGTCATGGTTCGCGGTTCGCCCCGTTCTCGCGCACGAAGTCGTTGACCCTGTAGTACGCGTCGATCGACTCGCCGGCGTCGCCCCAGAAGCCTTCGAGGAGCGTGTATTCCATCAACCCGCGCTCGACATACCAGTTGTTGACGTCTGTGATCTCGAGCTCACCCCGATCCGACGGCTTCAGCTGCGGCAGCACGTCCCACACCGTCTCGTCATAGAAGTAAGCGCCGGTCACGGCCAGCTCGCTTGGAGGCTCGGCCGGCTTTTCGACGATTCGCTCGATGTGGCGACTGCCGTTCAGCTGCGCCACGCCGAGGTGATGCCGCCGGGTTTGGCCTGGTACGCGTAGAACAGACGCCCGATCCCGAACTCCTCGCCATCGCCCAGGAGGCGCAGGAACTCGCCCGCGTGCGTGCCGCCTGTGATGAGCATGATCTCCGACACGCCGGCCTTGACCAGCGCCTCGATCCCATAGCTGATCATCGGGCGGTCGTAGATCGGCAGCAGGTGCTTGTTGGTGATCTGCGTCAGTGGGTGCAGGCGGCTACCGGTGCCGCCGGCCAGGATCACGCCTTTCATGCTGCCGGGATTGTCTACCAATCTCCGATACGCTTGGGTCGACATGGACCCACCGCCGCCGCCGGTGCCCCCCCCCGAGCCACCTTCGCCTGGCCCGGCGATGGCACCGCCGGCGCCCGCCGCCCCGGCGCCCGCTGCCCCACCGACCCCCACGCCACCGACCCCCGCGCCACCGACCCCGGCCCCACAGCCGGTTCCACAGGCGGCACCCGTCACGCCTATCCCGGGCGGCCAGCAAGGACGCTTCTCCCCGGACGGCTTCTGGTGGTGGGATGGCGCCAGCTGGAGGCCCGCCTACTCACAGGACCGCCTGTGGCGATGGAACGGCCAGGCCTGGGTGCCGGCCGCGGGCCCGCCGCCTCCGCGGGCGGGGGGCGGCGCCGGTCTCGCCATCGGGCTCGGCATCGGCCTGTTCGTGCTGGTCCTCGTCGTGGTCGCGGTGATCGTGATCGTCATCCTGGGCACGATGGGGGGCCAGATCGCCAACGTGTTCTCGAACGTGGCCGCCGCCCTGGGCACGCCCAGCCCCTAGGCCCGCCCCAGGAAGCGCACGCTTTGGGCTTGGGCCACAAGCTCTTGTGGCAGACTGGCCGCCACAACCATGCCTCGACCCGACAACTGGCCCCGGACCATCCTGCACGTGGACATCGACGCCTTCTACACGTCGGTGCACCAGCGCGACGACCCCAAGCTGCGCGGCGTGCCTGTCGCGGTGGCTGGGCGGTCTCGCCGCGCTGTGGTCATGGGCGCCTCGTATGAGGCGCGTGCCTTCGGAGTTCGTTCGGCGATGCCGCTGCACGAGGCGCTCCAGCTGTGCCCTCACCTGGTCGTGATCAGCCCAGACGGCGCCCGGTACCGGGAGGCCAGCCGCCTCATCCACCAGATCTTCAGGCGCTTCACCTCCCCCGAGCTGGTCGAAGGCATCAGCCTCGACGAGGCCTACCTGGACGTGACGGCCCGCACGCGGCACGGGACCTCCAACGCCGAGGAGGTCGCCCGTCGCATCAAGTTTCAGATCCACACCGAGGTCGGACTGACCGCCTCGGTCGGCGCGGCCACATCCAAGCTGGTCGCCAAGGTTGCAAGCGGCACGAGGAAGCCGGATGCCCTGGTCCTCGTGCCACCCGGGACCGAGGCCGATTTTCTGGCCCCCCTGCCCATCGGCGCCATCCCCGGCATCGGCCCCAAGACCGAGGACAAGCTCAAGGCGATGGGCGTCCGGACGGTGGGCGAGCTCGCCGCTTACGAAACCCAAAGGCTCGTCCAGGCGTTGGGGGTCGGCGGCGCCGTGCTGCAGCGGATGGCCCAGGGACGCGACCGCGCCCCGGTGGACGGCAGCAAGCCGGCCAAGACGATCTCGGCGGAGACGACCTTCGAGAACGACGTCAGCGATCGCGGCCAGCTCGAGAAGGCGCTGCGCGACCTGACCGACCGCGTGGTCGAGCGCCTCAAGTCGGAGGACGTTCGCGCGCGCACGATCTACGTGAAGCTCAAGCTCCCGGACTTCCGGCTGGTGAGCCGCCAGGTGAGCCGGACGAGCCCGACGGACGACGTCGAGACGATCTTCCGCGCCGCCCGCTCGGCCCTTGAGAAGTCCCACGTCGAGTCGAGGCCGGTGCGCCTGATCGGGGTGGGCTTGTCTGGCCTCGAGCACCCTGAGCCGGACCTGCAGATGACGCTCTTCGATTAGGCGGTGTGCGGTCGACGATCGGCCGCGGCGGCAGCGCCGTGAGCACATCGCCCAACGTCTTCCACCCCAGGGTCTCATGGGCACGCTCGATCAGCGTCCGAAACACCATCGCCGTGGCCCGGGCATCGTCGAGCGCCGCGTGGGCGGGAGTGACGTCGAGGCTGAGCTCTTCCACGAGCCGGGCGAGGCCAGGCGTCTGTCCCTTGGGCAGCTCGAGGACGAGCCTTGCGAGCGCGGACGTGTCGATGATCGGATGCTCGAGCGGGCTTTCCAGCCCGCGCCCGACCAGCCAGGTGTCGAACGCGTCATGGCTGTGCTCGACCAGCACGGCGCCATGCGCGAAGCGGAGGAAGGCCCGCCGCGCATCCCTGAACTCGGGCGCCCCGATGAGCATCGACCGATCGATGTGATGGCGGCGGCGTGCATATGGATTTATCGGGGCGCGGCAGTCGACCAGCGTGTCGAAGAAAGAAAGCGTGCCGCCGAGCTTGAACCGCTCCGCCCCGATCTCGAGGACCAGGAACGGAGCGTTGCCGGTCGTCTCGACGTCGAGGGCGACGAACTGGGCGTCTTCGAGCGATGTGTGCGGGCCCAGCTCAGGCGCATCGACCGCGATCTCCTCCCAGGGCACCGGCTCCGCCGCGCCGCGCGGCTTGAGCATCACCGGCCTACGTGTCATCACCGCGGTGAGCACGCTGCTGAGAGATGGACGGCGGATCTTCGGCGCCCAGGCGGCCGCATTGCGTTGTTGCCGCCTGCGCTCCTCGCGACGCGTATTGACGAATACGCGTTGCTGCGGTGCTCGGCGGCGCCTAGCACTGCAGCCACCTGGACACCGAATCTCTCGCCGTCCCCTCTCATCAACGTGCTAGCGCTAGCGCTCTCCGGGCGAAGGCGATCTCGTCCGATGTGATCGCACGGAGCAGCAGGGCCGCGCCCGCGTAGACGACGGCGCCGACGACGATCGGGATGACGAGCTGGACGCCGTCCAGGTTGCGCAGCGGGTAGATCACCGCGCCCATGACGAGGCCGGCCAGGATCGGACGCCAGGTCAGCTGAAGGACCGGGACGCGGCCGATGTACCGCGCGGTGAAGATCCAGCCCGCGACCCCGAGGACCACCTCGGTGAGCACGGTGGCCCAGCTGGCCCCGAGGTAGCCGAAGAACGGGATGAGGATGAGGTTCAGCGCGACGTTGGCGACCAGGCTCCACCCGGCCGCCCACGTGAAGGAAAGCTGGCGGTCCGAGGCGCTCAGCGCGCCGATGAAGGCGTTGTTGACGAAGCCGAGCGCGAGCGCCAGCGCCAGGATCTGCAGGGCCGGCTCCGACGGTGGGTACAGGAACATCGTCGTCAGGGGATGGGCGAGCATGAGCAGGCCCACCGCGATGGGCCAGCCGACGACCAGGAGCGCCTTGAAGAACCGGCTCACCGCGTCGGCGAGCTCCTGCGGCCGTTCGCGGAAGTAGACGGACAGCACGGGAAACACCACGGAGAGAAGGGTCATGGGGATGAAGAGCAGAGCTTCGAACGGCTTGTAAGCGGCCGCATACCAGCCCGCTTCCGCGTGGGGCCGGAGCGCGTAGAGGATCGGCTGGTCGACCTTGAAGTAGAGGATCGTGAGCACGAAGGTGAGCGCAAACGGCAGGCCCTGGAAGAACCACACCCGGAGGAGGACCGGCTCGAACTCCCAGCCGATGATCGCGATCTTTTTCCACCAGAGCACGACCGCGAAGTACGCGCAGCTGAACGCGTACTGGGCCGCGTATGCCCACACGAAGTACGTGACCCCGGCTCCGCTTTTGATGCCGATGACTACGAGCCCCAAGAGAACGGCGCTCTCGAGCACCACGGCGATCGCCTCGTAGCCCAGGCGCTGGACCGCGTACAGCGTGTTTCGGAGCAGGGTCGAATAGGACGTCAGGACCATGAGCACGAACCCGGGCACGAGCAGGCTGTTCAGGCCGGCCAGCGTGAGTGCGACGGCCAGGATGACCAGGCTGCCGACGGCCATCACGAGGCGCAGCGACATGACGTTGCGCAGGTACCGCTGGATGTCGGCGGGATGGCGAGCCCCCTCGCGGACGTAGAGGACGTTGAAGCCGAGGTCCAGGACCACGCTCACGATCGCCGTGTAGTTGACGAGGGTCACGAAGGTGCCGTAAGGCGCCGGCGTGAGGTACCTCAGGGTCGCGATCACTGTGACCAGCGCGATGAGCCGCCCGATCACCTTCGCCGTCAGCACGAGGACGGTGTTGCGGAGCGCCCGCGACCCTAGCCCGGCGGTCGCGACCGGAGTTTCAGGTGGCGGGTCGGAGTCTGGCAATGGCGGCAATGCTAACGCCCGGTCCCCAGGGGTTGATCCCTTGTCAAATACACTTTGGCCCACATGACGGGCCGAAAGCGTTCGCTCAGCGGAATCAGGGTCACGGGCAAGTTCCACCTCGGCAACTACCTGGGTGCGGGCGTCAACTACGTTCGCCTCCAGGACGAGTACGAGTCGTACATCTTCGTCGCCGACTACCACACCCTCACCACCAAGCCCGACGCGCGCGACTTCAACGACGACATGTACGAGATGGTGATGGACCTGATCGCCATCGGCGTCGACCCCGAACGCACCGTGATGTACCGCCAATCCATGATCCCGATGGTTGCTGAGCTGGCCCTGCTGCTGGCCATGGTCACGCCGCTGAGCTGGGTGCAGCGGGTGCCGACCTTCAAAGAGAAAGTGCGGGATCAACCCGACAACGTCAACCTTGGGCTCTTCGAGTACCCGGTCCTGCAGTGCGCGGACATCATCATCGTCAAGGGCAATGTCGTACCCGTGGGTCGTGACCAGGCTGCCCACGTGGAGCTGACACGAGAGATCACGCGCAGGTTCAACCGCACTTATCGCCCGGTTTTCCCGGAGCCCCAGATCGTGCTCAACCCGGAGGCCCCGATCGTCAAGGGAACCGACGGCAAGGCGAAGATGTCGAAGAGCCTCAACAACATCGTCGGCGTCACCGATCCGCCTGAGGCGATCCGCAAGCAGGTGCTGAGCATGGTCACCGACGTGAAGCGGCCGCGCAAGACCGATCCCGGGCATCCCCGATCGTGCAACGTGTGCGCCTTCTACAAATTCTTCTTCGACGATTGGCAGCACTACTGGGACCTGTGTCGCAAGGCCGAGATCGGGTGCCGAGACAAGAAGGTGCTGCTGGCCGAACGCATCATCGAGCGCTTCGCGCCGTTCCGCGAACGCCGAGCGGGCCTGACCCGTGAGCAGGTCGACGCCTTCCTCGCCGCGGGAGCGGAACGTGCCTATTCGCTCGCCGAGCGGACCATGGTCGAGGTGCGGGACGCGGTGGGTTTGCCGCCCTATCCCCGGCCCTGAAGGGCCGCTAGAATTCGGTTCGGATGGCTGAGTCCACGCCTCGCAAGTTCACCCGCCGGACATTTATCGGGTGGCAGATCGCCGTCCTTTTGACATCGACGGTGGTCGTCGGCCTGGCGCCGATCCTGGTCTTCCTCTGGCCCGCCCCTCCGAAGGGCCAGAAGAAGGGGCCGCTGCCCGTGTCGCTGCCCAAGAGCATCAACGAGCTGGCGGACGGCGACGTCATCAAGTTCGACGCGCCCACCACCCCCAACTCGGCTTTCATCATGGCCGACGGCGGGGGCGACAACGCGCCGGGAGATCTCGCGTTCGGCGGCTTCGTCGTCAAGACGGCGGGCAATGTGAGTGTGCTCGCGATCAACTGCTCGCACCTGGGGTGCTCCGTCGCGCTCAACCAGGACGCGAGGACGTTCGACTGCCCGTGCCACGGCTCCCGTTTCCACCTCGACGGCAACGTGCTTCATGGCCCCGCGGCTTATCCCCTGTCGCACCTCACGTGGGCGAAGGGCAAGGATGCCAACACCATCGACGTCGACGGCATCACCCTGGGGTTTTAGTCCGAATGGCAATCCCGCACCCCCGTGAGATCCAGATGGCGGTGGTCGAGTGGCTCGACGAGCGCTACCCGTTCACGAAAGCGGTCGATGAAGCCCTCTACCAGCGGGTGCCGAACTTCGCCAACGCCTTCTACTACTGCTTCGGCGGGATGGTGTTCATCCTCATCGTCTTGCAGCTCCTGACCGGCATCCTCCTCGCTCTGTATTACGTACCGGATGCCAGCGGAAGCCCGGCCCCCGCCTATGCGAGCGTCAACTTCATCCAGAACAGTGTGTATCTCGGCTGGCTCATCCGCGGCGTCCATTTCTGGGGCGCCAACCTCCTGATCATCATGGTGCTGCTGCACATGGCCCGCGTCTACTGGACGGGTTCGTACCGCGCGCCGCGTGAGCTGAACTGGATGGTCGGCGTGACGATGCTGCTCCTCATCCTCGCGTTCTCCCTGACCGGCTACCTCCTGCCTTGGGACACCAAGGCCTACTTCGCGACGCAGGTGACGATCAAGATCGCCGGAGGGGTGCCGCCGCAACAGCTCGGCGCCTTCATCAGGGACATACTGCAGGGCGGCACCGTGGTCGGTCCGCCGACGCTGCAGCGCTTCTTCACGATTCACGTGTTCCTGCTGCCGGCGCTGATCGTGCTGTTGATGTACGTCCATTTCCGCTTCATACGTGCGCATGGAATCTCGGAGCCGATGTGATGAGTGACAACGACGTGACGAAGGAAGGTCCGGGCGCGGCTGTCGCCGAGACAGAGATCCCGGTCGTCGAGGTCGAGTCTCACGGCCACACTCTCGAGCCGGACTACAAGCGCCTGCCCATCGGGCCGGACCACATCCTTTACCCGGTGGTCGTCGGCCTGGCCCTCTTCCCCATCCTGATGGGCGACGCCGGGCACCACCTCGCGGACGACATGCCCGACGACGAGACGCATCCCTTCTTCCCCGACCACTTCTGGCCCTACCCGGTCATCGCCGTGGTGATGCTCGTCGCCGTCGGCTTGCTGTCCTTTTTCGTGCAGAAGAACCTTCAGCTGGAGGCGTCCGCCGACCCGCGTACCGTGACCATCCCGCGGCCCGACTGGTATTTCCTCTTCCTGTTCCAGTTTCTGAAGCTGGGAAACGAGCTGGTTTTCTCGATCGTGATCCCGACCATCGTGCTCGGCGCTCTGCTGTTGTTCCCCTTCATCGACGCCATCGCCGGTCCCCCGATGGCCAAGCGCCTCCACTGGAAGGCCTGGCCGGTGCCGGGTCGGAACGTGATCACCGGCACGGTGTTCGTCGTCGGGTTGGCGTTCGTCGCGCTGCTCACGCTCTGGGCGCTTGCGGGCCCGCAGTTCTGCGTGCCGTGGATCGTCAACAGCCCCGTTTGTGGGGCGTGACCGAGGGCGAACCCTACCGCTCGGCGTCGTAAAGCTGTTTGGTGAGCTCGATCTGCGCCAGGTGCTCGCGTGCGTGCCCGTAGTTCCGCACGAGCCACTCCAGCCCGGGGCGCGGTGGGCGGTCACCGCGCGGTCGCGGGACGGTCAGATCGTGAGCGGTGAGGGCGGCGATGTGGTCGTCCAGGTCGCCGTCGGCCAGCTCGATCAGGGCGATCAGATCGGCTGCGTCGGCCTCGATCTCGAACTCGGCGCCACGATCGCGGTCGGTCGCGATCCCTCGCACCGCATTGATCATCTCGCGCTCCGAGCCTAGGGTGTGGAAGACGAGGACGGCGATGGAGTTCGCTTCCGGGTGCGGCTTCCAGCTGAGCGCCTTCCGATCAAGCCCCTCGACTTGCGTGCGCATCTCATCGTGCACGGCGTGAAACTGGCTGCCAATGGTCTCGGCGATGGTTCTCGCGCTGACGGAATCCATCGTGCTCAAACCTTCTCGGTGACCCGGTACTCGAGATAGCGCCCCAGCAGCAGGCGTGTGTGCGCCTCCAACGCCGGCAGGACACTGAGCACCAGCCCGACGATGGGATACGCGAGGTACTGGACGTGCACACCCACCTTCTTCCAGAACGGCCAATCGACGGGCTTGGGCGGCAGGATCGAGATTTCGAAGATCAAGAAGAAAATTACCGTTGAAAGCGTGGTCGTGAGTAGAAGGCCCGACCACGACCACAGGGTCTGCCCCAGGTCCGTGAGCGCGAAGTCCTGGCTCACCCAGATCGGCACCGAGGCGCCGAACATCAGCAGCAGCGGCAGGAAGATCCAGTTGAGGTGGTTCAAGAACAGGTTGAGAAACCGGCGGATGCGCAGCCGCAGCGGGATCTCCGGGTGCTTGAACAGCCGCGCGAGCACGTATGGGACGTCGGTTATGCCCCAGGCCCAACGCTTGATCTGGTTGTACTGACTCATATGCGTCGAGGCATAGTCCCGCGAGTTCGGTGAGTCGCCGTATATAGGCAGGTAGACCGACTTCACTGAAAAGCGCTCGCCGAACGTGAAGAACGCCTTCCAGTAGAAGCGCGAATCCTCGGGGATCACATCCTTGTCCCAGTAGCCTACGCGACGCACGAACTCCAGGCTGCACGTGTAACTGCTGAACGCCACCAGCCGGTGCGGGCGCGAGTGCAGGAACATCTGCCACTGCGAAGTCGCGGCGGACATCACCCGCACCGCCATCGGCACCTGCCAGATGTTGTTGTGGAAAAGCGGCACGGGCTGCCAGATCACAAAGTCGCGCAGCAACTCGCGGGCGTGGTGCAGGCTGATCCATCCGAAATACTCGGGATGGACGCGGTAGTCGGAGTCGAGGTCGGTGAGCAGGATCTGGTCGAGGTCGTAACCCTCTTCGGTGAGGACGCGGACCATCCATCGCCCGCCCCAGTTCATGGCCGCGGACTTACCGACCACGATCCCAGGCTCGAGCGGGTCTCTGATGTGGTAGAAGCCGCGGAGCCGCTCCCCGAACTTCTCCTGCAGCCGCGCCACGTTCTCCCAACCGGGTTTGTCCGTCTCGCGGGTGATGATCCCGATCATCTTCTTGTCGGCCGGATAGTTGGCGTCGACGATCGCCTGGACGGTCCTTTCGAGGACGTGGTACGGCTCGGTGTACGTTGGGATGACGCACAGGTGGATGTACTGGAGCGGGTCTCGGAGGCCCTCCAGCTGGTCCGTGTAGCAGAGCGCCAGCCAGTCCTTCCTCATGTCGCGGTGCATTCGCGAAAGCGTGCTGTGCACCCCCGTGACCACGGTTATCGACCGCAGGAGCCAGTAGACGTCGAAGACCAGCACCGCGCCCGCGACGACGAAGGCGCCAGGCCAGGGGAAGACGATCGGAATCCAGGCCGGCGACAGGAGCAGCACCCATGTGATCAGCCCGGGAGCGGCCTCGAACAGGCGGGACCCGAACTGGTGGAGAGCCTGATCGAAGGCGGATACCGGCTGGACGCCCTGCGCGGAGGCCATCGACCGATTATGGCTGCGGAATACAAGCCGCCGCCGAGGGCTTGTATTCGACATGGAAAACATGAAGCACTTCGACGGCCCGACTTTCGAGGCCGATGTGCTCCAGGCGAGCGAGCCGGTGGTGGTCGACTTCTACGCCGAATGGTGCGGCCCGTGCCGGATGATGACGCCAGTCGTCGAGCAGCTTGCGAGTGAGTACGCCGGCAAGGTGGTGATCGGCAAGCTGGACGTTGACGTCAACCAGGACATCGCGATTCGCTATGGCGTCATGGGCATCCCGACGCTGGGTCTGTTCCGTGACGGTGAGCTCGTCGATCGGCTGATCGGCTACCCGGGTGGCAAGGCCCCCATCAAGTCCTGGATCGACAAGAACGTGACCGCTTCAGCGGGAGCAACGGCCGGCGAAGCCGGCGCAGCCTAACCGCACGACGGGGCCAGGCAGAGCACGCGAGAGGGACCCGATGCCCCCTCGCGTCGCTGTGTCTAAGCCTCTTCCGGTGTTCTGCGCCTGACGACGAGCAGAAGCAGCGTCCAGAATGCGGCGATTCCTGCTACGTACAGAGCAACCATGGGCTCATCTTCTCCTTTGTGATTCGAGGCTGATACGGACCGTCGACACGAATTCGCGGCCGCGAGGCTCGTGTGATCGACACCAAGACCTGCACGGCCCCGACCTGAAGCACGGCTAGGACCCGACGTCGATCGGCTCTGCCGAAGGCTCGTGCGTGACCGGGACCGAAGGTGGCTCGATCCCCTCCCGCAACGTTCCCAGGTCCAGCGAGACGTCGCCGTGAACCATCTCGTCGCCCACCTCGAGGTGCTTGGCGGGCATCCGGAGCGGCACCAGCATGCGAACGATGTTGATCACGACGAACGTCGCGATCACGTTGTAGACGATGACCACCCCAAGCGCGAAGGCCTGGACCAGGAACTGCTTGGGGTTGCCGTAAAACAGGCCCGTGACGGAGAAGGCCGGCGTGCTGCCGCTGCCGGGGTACACGATCATGTTGGGGTCGGCCAGCAGGCCGGTCATGAGGCCGCCGATGGCCCCCGGGAAGAAGTGCGTGTGCATGACACCCAGGGTGTCGTCGATTTTGGCGATCGCCTTCACCCGCGGGAGGTACTGCATGGTCACCCAGGGGATCACCGCGCCGACGGCGCCGATTGCAATCGCGGCGAACCCATTGACGAAGCCGGCGGCGGGAGTGATCGCGACTAGGCCCGCGATCATGCCGTTGATCATCCCCGCCACGTTGCTCTTGCCGGTCATGAAGACGTCGAGCAGCATCCAGGCGAGCAAAGCTGTCGCGGTGGCGAGGTTGGTGTTCAGCACCGCGGCCGCCGCGTCAGCGTTGGCGAAGTACGGGTCGCCGCCGTTGAACCCGTTCCAGCCCAGCCACAGCAAGCCGCCTCCGGCGATCGCCATCAGCAGGTTGCTTGGATTGTTCTGCTGCCGGTCTTTGAGCAGACGCGGCCCGACCACGGCAGCCGCCACAACTCCCGAAACGCCGGCCGCGACGTGGATCACATAACCGCCGCTGTAGTCGACGGCGCCCAGCTGGGCGAGCCATCCGCCGCCCCAGATCATGAAGGCGCCGACCGGGTAGACCAGGGTCATCCAGAGCGGCACGAAGAGCATCCACGCCTTGAAGTTCATGCGGCCAAGGAGCGCGCCGCCCAGGATGATCACCGTGATGGCCGCGAACACGAACTGGAAATAGACCATCGCCGAGTTGGGAAACCCGAGCGGCGGCAGCAGGCCGTTGTTGCTCAGCAGCGGGATGCTCGCTTGACCGAGCTCGGTATCCGCGAAGTTCACCGGCCAGGGAATGCCGAGGAAGCCCGGCCCGATGTTGATCGGTTTTCCAAAGCTCATGTTGTAGCTCCAGAGCGTCCAGACCAACAGCGTCATCGCGAACGCGTACAGGACCATCAGCGCCGAGTTGAGTGCCCACTTGCGCTTCATCAGTCCGGCGTAGAGGATCGCCAGGCCGGGGACGCTCTGTAACCCGACCAGCGTGGCTGCGGTCAGCTGCCAACCGGTGTCGCCCGAGTTGAGCCAGCTTGGTGCCGGAATGATTCCATCAAGAAACATGCGCGCTCATCTCCTGTGTGAACGTGGACCTTGTCTGCCGACGTGGCCGCGGACCGCAGCCTGTCGAACCCCGCACAGAAGCTTGGCGGCGCCTTTGCATCGCTCGAAACGTGCGTTTTCAACGAACAGACCGATCGCCACTCGTGCGCATCGCACGACGGATGGGAGGCTGTGGATATCTCTTGTCGTGTCATCCACACGTAAAACAGCGGTGCCGATTCGTAAGGGACCAACGTGATCGCGTCCGCCCGCGATTCCTACGATGGCCAAGGGCCCGTCAAATCCAAGGTTTCAGGAGGGTGTACATGGCGATCGACACGAAGGTCGGCAGCAAAACCAGCCCGCGCGAGGTGATCGAACGCGCGAAGGCCGAGGGCGTCGAGGTCGTCGACGTTCGGTTCATAGATCTGCCGGGAACGTGGCAGCACTTCAGCCTGCCGATCGGCGAGCTCGAAGAGGACAGCTTCACAGGCGGCCTCGGATTCGACGGGTCAAGCATCCGCGGCTTTCAGTCGATCGATGAGAGCGACATGCTGCTCATCCCCGACCCGGACTCGGCCACGATCGATCCGGTGCTGTCGCACAAGACGCTGTTCTTGATCTGCGACGTCATCGACCCCATCACGCGCGAGCCCTACAGCCGCGACGCGCGCTTCATCGCCAAGAAGGCGGAGGAGCACCTGCGCCGCTCAGGCATCGCTGACGTGAGCTACTGGGGCCCGGAGGCGGAGTTCTACCTGTTCACTTCGCTCCGTTTCGACCAGAACGCGCACAGCGGCTACTACCACATCGACTCGGACGAGGGCATCTGGAACTCGGGCAAGAACACCGAACCCAACCTCGCGTTCAGGCCGCGGCACAAGGAGGGCTACTTTCCGGTGCCGCCGACCGACAAGCTCCAGGACCTGCGCTCGGAGATCATGCTCAAGCTCATCGACGCGGGCGTGCAGGTCGAGGTGCAGCACCACGAGGTCGGCACAGCCGGCCAGGCCGAGATCGACATGCGGTTCGACACGCTGACGAAGATGGGCGACAAGATGATGGTCTACAAGTACGTCATCAAGAATGTCGCCGCGCAGCACGGCTACGTGGCCACCTTCATGCCCAAGCCGCTGTTCATGGACAACGGCTCCGGGATGCACGTCCACCAGAGCCTGTGGAAGGACGGCGAGAACCTGTTCGCGGACAAGAGCGGCTACGCGGGCCTGAGCCAGACGGCCATCTACTACATCGGTGGTCTCCTGAAGCACGCGCCGGCCTTGCTCGCGCTTTGCGCGCCCACCACCAACTCATATCGGCGGCTCGTGCCCGGCTACGAGGCGCCGATCAACCTCGTCTACTCGAAGCGGAATCGCTCGGCGTGCGTGCGTATCCCGATGTACTCGACCAACCCGAAGACCAAGCGGGTCGAGTTCCGCTCGCCGGACCCGGCCGCCAACCCTTACCTCGCTTTCTCGGCCTGCCTCATGGCCGGGCTCGACGGCATCAAGAACAAGATCCTTCCTCCGGAGCCGGTCGACAAGGACATCTACGAGCTCGAAGGTGAGGAGAAGGCGAAGATCAAGTCGGTGCCGGGTTCGCTCAGCGAGTCGCTGGACGCTCTCGAGAAGGACCACGCGTTCCTCACCAACGGAGGCGTCTTCACAAAGGATGTGGTCGAGACCTGGATCGAATACAAGCGCAAGAAAGAGGTCGACCAGGTGGCCCTGCGACCCCACCCGTGGGAGTTCATGCTCTACGCGGACGTCTAAACCCCAGTAAGAACCACCCTCCAGAGGGCCCCCGGCGGCTGCGTCGGGGGTCCTTGCTTTCTCTTTATAGGCGGTAATCAGGCCGGATTTACTCCGGCCGTCATCACGCGTTCTGAATAGGTGGAAGGCGTGGCCAGGAGAACATTCAGCAGATCCCCACACCGGGAATGGGCGCAGCCGCGGCGGCGCAGCCAACCCGGCGATGGGGGAAAACCGGCAGGTTTTCCCCCATACGTCTCTACATTCCGAGCATCGCCCGGGCCCGGAGGGCGATCGATATCGCCACCCTCGTCTCCGGGTCGTCGAGCTGCAGGCCGGTGAGCGCCTGGATCCGCTCGACCCGGTAGCTCATCGAGTTGATGTGGATGCCGAGCTGCCGCGCCGCCGCGCGGCGCACCCATCTCGTGGCTGACAGCGCCTCGAGCGTCTCGAGGAGAGGCGTGTCGCGTGACTGCGCGTACTGGAGCAGGGTGCCCAGCAGCTCGTCGACGAAGCGGCGCAGAGCGTCCGGGCTCTGTACCTCGAGCAGCAGGCGGAACGCCCCCAGCGAGCGGTAGGAGGCGACGCGCCCGCGGCCACCCACCCGGCGAGTCAGCCGCAGCGCCTGCCGTGCTTCGATATGGGAGCGAGCCAGCTCGCCGACCGAGGTGGCGAGGTTGCCAATGCCGACCGAGGCGGTTCCAGGCTTCATCACCGGCGCCGCCCCGGCGAGGACGAGCCCGGCGAGCTTCTCCACCGCCGCCAGGTCGGCGGCGATCTCGTCGGGGATCAGAAAAACCGCCGACGCCGACCGCACCAGCGTGAGCGCGCCAGGAAGTCGCGACCTGATCAGCCCGGTCAGCGCTGCATCGAGCCGATCCTGCTGCCCTCGAGCGGCGAGGGCGGCCTCGGTCTCGTCATCGTCCGGCTCCAGCACGACGACCCACGCGCGATGGGGCAGCCGGTGGCCCAGGCGCTCTGCCTGCCTGGCCACGCGCTCAGCCTCGTCACCTTCCATCCCGCCCGCTAGCACCTCCTCGACGAGATCGCCACGAAGGCGGCGCTCGACCTCCGCCGCGGCCCGCTCCTTGGAGAGCTCCAGCGCCAGGACTGTCGAACCGTGCTCGAGCGCGCGGCGCCGGCCGTGTGAATCGACCGTTTGCGCATCGACGGCAACGGCCAGGAGGCCGAGCAGGTCCGCGCCCGCCCGCACGGCGACAACGTCGAGAGGTCGCGCCGGCCGGCCCGCGGTGATGCGCACCTCCCGGGCTCCGGCCTGCGCCAGCGGCGTGGGCGCGTGGATCCGTGGAGGCATTCCGTCCGAGGCCTCCCCGACGCCCCTGACCCGGTAGCCGTCGGGTGAATAGAGAGCGGCGCGCCCGCCCGCCAGCGCGCCCACCACCTCCAGGATCGAGGAGATGCCGGCGCCTTCCAGCGACAGCTTGGTGAACCGCTCATGGATGTCATGCGAAAGTTGAATCTCGCCCAGCTGCACCTCCATGCGCCGCTGCAGCTCGCTCCGCTCCAGGATGCCGGCCACCTGCGCCGCGATGGCGCGCAGGAAGTCGATGTCGCCCGAGTCGAAGGCGCGCCTGTTGACCGTCTGCACGTTGAGCACCCCGACCAGCCGGGGGCCGGCCTCGATGGGCACGGACAGCATCGAGTGGAAGCGGTCTTCGTCCAGGCCCGGCACCCATTTCCAGTGCGGCTCCTCGCTGACGTCCGGGACCACAGCCGGAAGCCGGCTCTCCGCGACCCAGCCGGTGATCCCTTCGCCCACTCGCATCACGACCTTGCCCACCATCTTCTCGTTCAACCCGTTGGTGGCGGTGAGGAGCAGCTCGCGGCCGGGCGAGGTGAGCAGGTACAGGGAGCACACATCGGTGCCCATTGCCGAGGTCGCCTCGCCGATGATCAGCTCCAGGAGCTCATCCGGCTTCTGGGTGGAGGCCGCGGCCTGGGCCAGGCGGACCAGGAAGCTCAGCTCGCGCGCAGCCAGGCTGCTGTCTGCCTGGAGCCCGGCCTCGACCCCGCCTCCGGCCGCTACTTGCATGCGGCTCAACTTACGGCTGCTCACGCGATCAAAACTCGTGTCAAGGTCACAATCAGGGCCTCCCTGGTTAGTGTGACTGATACAGACCGCGCACGGCCACGAAATCGATCGGGTACTTACGGTGGTCGCTTGGTTCTATTTGACCCCAGACGAAAAGCCAGGTGGAGGTGGGAATCGTGACCTGGACGTTGGACGCGTAGCGGCGTCGGTACTCATTTTCGCTGTCAGGCGCGGGGAACCACCCCGCGCCTTTTCTTTGCGCTGCTGCATGCTATGCGGAGTCACCGGCTCGTGATTGTTTGGGGATGCTGATGAAGCTTCTCGTCGAGATTCTGCTTGCCATCTTTCTGCACCCGCTGGCCTGGGTCCTGTGCATCATCAACATCGTCGGGCGCGGCGACCTCAGCGGTCTGAAGAAGGTCATCTGGATCATCGTCACGTTCTTGTGGGGCATCGGTCCCATCCTCTACGTCCTACTCGGGGACGGTGCGTTCTGGTGACGCGCTAAGGGCACCGCCGATGAGAGATCGCGCGGCCACGCGGGCGCTCGTCCTCGGACTTCTCGGCCTCCCGTTCGGCGTCTTCGCGCCGTTCGCCATCGGGTCAGGCGGGCGTTCGCTGCGACGAATCCGCGTTTCGAATGGCGAGCTCGAGGGAGCGACCTCCGCAACCATCGGCCTCGTCGCCGGCATCATCGGGCTCGCATCTCTGATCCTCGGCGTGGCCTACTGGTTCCTCGCTTCTTGAACATGGCCCGGGGTATCTGGCGCGTCGCCATCGTGCTGCTGGTGGTGCTGCTGGCGGCATTCACTTACCCGGGTGCCGTCCTGGTTTCCATGATCGTGCGGCTTACGCCCGCGTCCGCCGTCTCGTCGTCGGCGCCCCAGGGCGCGCTCCCCTGGCTGCACGTCGAGCATCCGCACGACGGCTCGCCTTACATCGCCGACGAGCGCAACAGGATGGTGCTCTTGCACGGCGCGATCCCGGGAGGGCTGATCGACTTCTGGAACAACGGCGATCCGTCCCGTGCAGACACTCCTCCCTACTACCCGTTTGACGCCGGCGCATACGACGGTCAATGTCCCGCCAACAGCGGCTACATGCCCGTGCCGCCTCTATGCAAGGACGACATCGGCAGGATGGCCGCCCTCGGCTTCAACTCCATGCGCCTGGCCCTGTCGTGGAGCTTGCTCGAGCCTCAACGCGGTCAGTTCAGCGGGACCTTTCTCGATCGAATCGCGCAGGTGGTCGAGTGGGCTCGCGCGCAGGGCATATACGTGATTCTCGACATGCACCAGAACGCTTACTCGCGCTTCGTCGGCAGACCTTCGACGCCCGCCTTGCCGGGGAGCGCCGTGCCGGAGTTGCGCTACTACACGGGCGCGCCCGCATGGGCCACGCTGACGGACGGCTTCCCATCGACCACCTACAGCGGACAGCGGGAGATCAACCCTGCGGTCCTCGAGGCGAACAGCAACTTCTGGTACGACCGGAGCGGTATCCAGGACGAGTACATCGCAGCCGTCGCCTTTCTCGCGAGGAGGTTCAAGGACGACAGCACGGTCGCCGGCTACAGCCTCTTCAACGAGCCGCTGCCTGGCTGGAACCTGCCTCCGGGCTTCGAGGATCTGCTTCTCTTCCCCTTCTATCGGCGCGTGATCGACGCCATCACCGGCGTCCGGGATGGTTTGCCATGCTGGACCGGCTTCTACATGCCGGCGGTCTGCGGCTATCCCGATCTCGGCGTACGCGACCAGCGCCACCTGATCTTCCTGGACACAGGCCTGCTCCGCCACGTGATGGACTTCCCGACACATCTCGGCATGCCGGTCAGCTCGTACCCGAATGTGGTTCTTTCTCTTCACGCCTATACGCACGTCTTCTCGTTGGACCACCTGCTCAAGATCGACCCCAAGAGCTATCCGTGGGGCGGCTACGACCAGACCTACTCGCTTGCGGAGCGGGAGGCCAAAGCGATCAATGCGGCGCTCTTCGTCGGTGAGTTCGGAGACTTCCCCTCAGACGATTCGCAAATCCTCGCCACCGAGCTGCTCGAGCAGGAGCAGCATCGGGTCGGGTTTGCCTTCTGGACATGGAAAGAGAATTGCGGCGGCACCTCGACGTGGGGCGTCTATCAAGGCATCGACTGCAGTCAGGGCAACCCCGCCAACGAACCGTCGAACGGCTGCTTGAGGGTTGAGCGCGAACGTTTGCTGGCGCGCGTGTATCCGCGTGCATCGGCCGATCGGAGCTTGAGCTACCACTACGACTCGACAACTGGTGCGTTCTCCCTCGCGGCGCACGGCGAACCTGGTGATGCACCCACCCTGGTGTGGGTGCCGCGCGAGGCGATCGGGGAAGTGGTCACCTCTGGGGCGGCCACGCAGACGATCACCAGCGCCGGCGACGGCAGCCGGCTCGTCGGCGTCTCACCCTCAGGCGGCGACTTCGCCGTCACCGTCTCCGCAGCTCCGCTCGCGTTGACCGGCTGCTGAATCCGCCGAGCGCGTAGTGGACACGACGACCCCGCGACGGCTACGGTTGTTCGCGGCTCAGGGGCACTCGGCTCCACCTACGTCCATTCGAAGAGGAGGTTGTAGTGGGAAGAATTCATGTGCGCCGTATCGCCCGTTTGGTGACGGGCTCGATGGCCACCCTCGGGGTGGCGTTCGCTGGACCGGCGTCGGCGGCGCCGTCCCTGCCGGTGCTCTTCCACCCGATGGTGGCTGAGTACTTTCAGATGACGACGTCGACGACTCCGCCGACCGAGGCGCAATGCTTCAGCGCCGGGAGGCGGTGCTTCGCGCCGGCAGCAACCCAGGCTGCTTATGACCTGGCGCCTCTTTACGCCGGCGGCTTCACAGGCAAAGGCGTCACGATCGCCATCGTCGATTCCTACGGCAGCGACACGATCGCACACGACCTGCACGTCTACGACCAGGCCTTCAACCTTCAGCCGATGTGTGGCGAAGAGGGCGTGACGTGCTCCGCCGGCATGCCTACGTTCAGCCAGCTGCACGTGCAGGGCTCGCCCGCAACAACCGCGCCTCCCGCGACCTCGAATGGGACCGGGCAGGAGAACAAGGCCGGGTGGGCGGTCGAGGTATCGCTCGACGTCGAGACGGCTCACGCGATCGCGCCCGAGGCGAACATCCTCCTGGTCACGACTCCAACCGCGGAGACACTGGGAGTGCAGGGTTTCCCGGACATGATGAATGCTGAGCAATTCGTCGTCGACCACGGCCTGGCGAACGTCATCTCGCAGAGCTTCGCGTCCACCGAGGAGGCGTTCGGAAGCTCCACGTCGCTGCTGCAGCTGAGGCATGCCTTCATCTCTGCAGCCCAGAACGGAGTGACCGTGCTCGCGGGTTCCGGAGACTTCGGCTCGGAGGGCGTGATCAAGACGCCCGTCAGCGTTGGCGGCTCGATCCTCCCCAGTCCGGCCGTCTGGTGGCCGGCCAGCGACCCGCTGGTCACCGCCGTCGGCGGCACATATCTCTGCACCGACCCCACCAACACCGTCACGCGAGTCGTGGACAGCACCGACCCTCCGGGCAAGTGCCGCGCCAACCCGGGTGTCGCCGAGGTCGGCTGGACTTTCAGCGGTGGCGGCTTCAGCCACGTCTTCAGCAAGCCTGACTACCAGAGCTCGCTGCCCGCGGGCAGCACCCCGATCGGCTCCATGCGCGGCATTCCGGACATCGCGTTGCAGGCCAGCGCCGGCACCGGAGCGCTCATCTACGTCAGCCTTCCGCCGGCCGGATCGGGCGGCTTGATCTGCGGAACAGCGCCCTGCAGCAGCGGCTGGTTCGACATCGGCGGCACCTCGCTCGGCACCCCACAGTGGGCGGGCCTGGTCGCCATCGCCGACCAGATCAACGGCCATGGGCTCGGCCTCATCAACCCCGCGCTATACAAGCTCGGCGCCGACCCCGCTCGCTACGCCAACGACTTCTTCGACGTGACCACGGGCAAAAACACCGCCGACCCGTCGGTCCCCGGCTACCCGGCCACGACCGGGTGGGATCCCGTCACCGGCCTTGGCACGCCCGATGCGGCCAACCTGCTGCCCGATCTCGTTGCGGCCGTCAACGGCCACTGATCGTTTCCAGGTCGATTTGACGCTGGGCCGGCCCGATGCGGGCCGGCCCAAATCGGGACCCCGGCCCCGTCTCATTTCGCCCGGCTTGGGCTAATCTGGACGGGGAAAGGGTGGGACACCGTGGGATAGTCTCCAACGGCGCGCACGCCGAGGCCCACGATGGCGTGGCCGCGGCAGTGAAGCCCGAGGGCAACGGGAGCGCTGCTGCACGCCATGCGACCAACGGGAACGGCGCGCATCCCCATGCCTCCAACGGAGCATCACCGCCTGCTCCCGCCGTTCGCATCGCGCACGTAACCAAGTCTTTCGGTCGCACCGCCGTCTTCTCGGACGTCAGCTTCAACGTGTCGCGAGGCGAGCTCGTCGAGATCACCGGGCCGAGCGGCGCGGGCAAGACCACGCTGCTGCGCCTCATCCACGGCCAGCTCCGCCCCACGCGCGGGCAGGTCTGGGTCGAGGGGCGAGGTCTTCACCGGTGGTGGCGGCGCGGTCTCGGCCGCATCCGCCGCGAGGTCGCGTTCATCTATCAGGACCAGCGGCTGCTGCCCCGGTTGAACGCGCTCGAAAACCTGGTCTATGCCCTGATGCTAGTCGATCCCACGGTTCCCTATGGGAGCATTCGCCGGCGCGCGCTCGAAGCCCTCGAGGCGTTTGGACTCGCCGGCCGGCGCACGGCATACCCAAGCCAGCTTTCCGCCGGGGAACGGCAGCGGGTGGCCGTGGCGCGAGCACTCGCGGGCCGTCCGCGCATCCTCCTGGCGGACGAGCCGCTGGGGGCCATCGACGAGAAGAACGCGATGGTGGTCAAGCGGCTGCTCGAGGAGGCGGCAGCCGCCGGTACGACGGTGATCGTGGCCACACACCAGCCGACGTTCAAGGCGGGCAGGGTGCTGCGTCTCCCGGCGGGCCAGGTGCTGGTCCATCGCGGCCGCCCGGCCGTAGCCAACGGCGGCGCCCAACCCTTATGGCGGCGGCTGCTGCCCCCGAACGGTCACAACGGCCACAACGGTCACAACGGGGCCGCCGCCAACGGTCTCAACGGACACAGCACACGCAATGGCCACAAGGACCGCGGCGCCGTCGGCCACCGAAAGCAACCACGCACCGAGCTGCCGCTTTGGCGCCGCTCCGCGGCGCTGCTGGCGAACAGCTTCCGCCTCGTGGTGTTGGGCGGGCTGCGAAGCTGGCGCCGAGACCTGCGGCTCACGGCCCCGGCGCTCGGCTCGATGGCGCTGCTGCTCGTGCTGGCGGGAATGATCGCGATGGTCGGTCTGGCCATCGCCAACGTCGCCGCATACGAAGTGTCCCAGGCATCGGTCGTGCGGGTCTACCTGGCTTCCGACGCGACACCGGGGGCGGTCAGCGCCCTCAAAGCCCGGCTGGTCGCCGACCCTCGCGTGGCTTCGGTGAGCTATGTGACCGCTGAGCAAGCGCTGAAGGAGGCGACCAGCCGGCCCGGGCTCGAGTCGCTCGGCAGCCTGAGCTCCTCCAATCCTTTCCCAGCCAGCCTCGATGTGACCGTGCGCTCGGTCAACCAGGTGGCGGCGGTCGCCGGCTCGGTGACGGGCGATTCGGCCGTCGACCCCACCTATCCCACGTCATACGACCCTGACACGTACTCGCGGCTGCGTCACATCGCCTTTGTGATCGGAGCCATCGGCGCGACGCTGCTGTTGATCTTCGCCGTCGTCGCCTATGCCGTGAGCGCGAACGCGGTCCGGGGCGTGGCGGCGGCCCGCAGGGACGAGGTCACGATCACGAGGCTGCTCGGAGCGCGCGGCTGGATGCTGCGCGGTCCCTTCGTGGTCGAGGGCCTCATGACCGGCGCGCTCGCGGGAGCCCTGGCCGGGGTGATCGCGGGAGGCGCCTGGCTGCTCGCCTCGCGTTTCGCCTCGGCCACCTATGCGCAAGTCCTACCCGGCGTCGGCCTGACGTCGATGAGGTACGTGGTCGCCGCAGTCATACTCGCCGGCCTCCTGCTGGGCGCGCTCACAGCGACGTTGGGCTTTCGCCGGTATCGCGTGTGAGACGAGCAGCGGCCGGCGTCGCGTTGCTCGGCATGCTCCTATCGCTCCAGCTCTCGCACGCGCGCGTGGCCTACTCCACCTGTGGCCCGTCGACGGCCACCTCGGCACGAACCACGGCGGCATCGGGCGCACCGACCGGCGCAGCATGTCCGGCAGCCGCCAACCCGCAGCCGACCGTCTACGACCAGCTGCGCGCCCGCCTGGGCGGCGACCTCGCCAGGGCGCTGACCACTCAGCAGCAGCTGAGCACCGCACTGGACCAGACGGCGGCCAGCGAACAGGTGCTCACGAACCAGATCTCGCAGGAGGAGGCGCGCATAGCCGACTTCGAGAACCAGATCGCGCAGCTCGACGCTCAGATCCAGGAGACGCAGGATCGCATCGACGTCGAACGGGCCCAGGTCGCGGCGACGGCGCGGGCTGCTTACCGCCAGCCGAAATCGCTGATCGAGATCATCGCCCGGGCCGGCAGCCTGCGCGAGGCGCTGGTCTCGACCATCGATCTCGTCGTGGCCGGGGATCGGGCGCACGCGCTGCAATCGCGGTTGGAGGCCGACCTTCTCAAGCTGCAGTCCGATCGCGACGCGCGGCTTTCGGCGCTGGATCGTGAGAACGGTATCAGGGACCAGCTGGTAACCAGCATGAACGAGCTTGGCGACCTGTTGCTCCGTCAGGACGACATCAGCAGCCAGCTCGACGACCTGATCGTTCAGATCCAGTCCGCCCAGAGCCAGCTGGCGGGCCAGCCTGCAAGCGTCACGAGCGCGCTCGCGAACCTGCTCGAGCAAGAGGAACAGGACCTGATCCAGAAGTCCTACCAGGCCGCCTGGAGCCAGGCGCAGGTGGGCGCCGGCCT
>WNGK01000295.1_pt1 | contig 70893 bp, 54 predicted proteins | sample 5400601 | NCBI WGS metagenome assembly WNGK01 (sample SAMN13153376, study PRJNA577476) | soil metagenome | isolation source: 60 cm soil or saprolite under Garry oak tree replicate 1 | place: USA:California | collected 2016-06-15
ACAGAAGAACAGAAGAACAGAAGAACAGAAGAACAGAAGAACAGAAGAACAGAAGAACAGAAGAACAGAAGAACAGAAGAAGAACTTTGGATCTTCTATACTATTCAGTTCAATTTAAACCTACGGACAATTAGGGTTGGAACCGCTGCCACAATTTGGCGAACCTGGCGGGATTGGAAATCCACTGAATAGACTCCGGATCACTTTGAAGGTGATTGTAGATGGGCATCCCTCGGTGAATGCCCAGTTCTGGATAGGTCCGTGCTTTCCTGCAATCCAGTTTTGACACGGAATATGTTGAATTCGGTATCCAATTGATTTGGCCGCCGTCCGGCATCAAGGGGAACCACGCAAGCCCGCCGTGGGCGCGCACTTGCGCATAGTCAAAGCCATATTGACGGTCGCACCAGGCCCCGAAGATCAGGACCGATTGCGAATCGGCATTTGCCACGAAATGAGCCCAACGGGGAGGCATGACGACGCGGTCGCCCGGCTCTGCTTCGATCGCGACACATCGGCCGGGATTATCTTCTGAGTTCTCTTGGCCATAGACAATGGCGCGGCCTTCCCAGATCTCAAACAACTCTGGGGTGGACCATCCACAGTGCGGCGACACAGCGTGAACGTGGCCCTGACTCTGAACGGGACCATCTCCCAAGCTTCCTTTGGCGTACATGACGATGCCAAAGAGCAACTTTCGCCTGACCAGCTCATCGCGGTCATCGACTCGGCCGACGTCCATGGCAATTGCATATACCGGGTCAGGTCCCTCGCAGTTCGGATCTCGGAGGCTACCCCGAATCGCATCTAGTGAGCGGTATTCGGGCCTGGGTCCATAGACTCCGGGCCCGTACTCGAAGTTCATGCCGGCTTTCAAGAAGCGGACATCGATGCCTGGATCAAATTCTTGCTCAGACATGAGAACCTTGTGGGATTGGGGAAATCACGCATCGCTTTTGACGAGCATCGCGCTACCCCTGACATTGAGAAGCCGCGCACCGAACCCATATGTGCGAATCGATTCGTAATCATGCCCTGCGTCACTTGGCCAGCAGGCAACGAATCGGAGTGGGCTCTTGCCAATGTTTGCGACCCGGTGGGCGACCCTCGGGCGTATGAAATGAACGGTTCCAGCGCCCATTGGCTCCATCCACGTCGCTCGCGTTTCATCCATCAGCACCAGCGCGCCTTCCCCTTCGATGGTCCCATAGTACTCCGTGCGATCACGCTTCAGGTGAAAGTGTCCGTGCGTCATGAAGTACTCAGAGTCAACTAGTCCCGGTTCGACGACAGTGGTTCCCCAGAACAGCCCTCCTTCTGTACCCTCGGGAATAGGACACCAAGCCTGAACCCGGTACACGACTGTAGTTGGATCCATTTCGCGCAACGCCTTTGTGTTTGCGAAGATTCCGCTCAGTTGCCCAAGCGTCTTGACACTTTCGCGGACTTCCGCGTCAGGGCGTAACAGCCCCTTGGCCCAATCCATTTGCATCATCTATTGACTCCGATAACGGCCGCACGCCATTCCTCCGAGATACAAGTTCGTTCTCATCGCGAGTTTTTCTCGCACCGTTTTACGCACGGTGAGAGATTCGAGCAGCCTGCGCATCGGCAGAATCTCGTCTTCGCTGTCTACTGTACTCCAAGTACCTGGCAGCGACCGAGTCACCACGGCGAGTCGCTATAGGCATCGGTGCGAAAGGACCATCGACAAAAGTTGACGCCGAGAAGACTTCCGTCAAAGCAGCCGGGTTGCGTCTCAGAACATCAGCTTCAGGGCAAATTGCGCTTGGCGCGCTGTGCCTGTGCCAATCTGACTTCCGTTCACGTCAGCGATGGTTCCACCAACACGTCCAAAATTGGGGTTCGCCGTGCAGGAGGCTGGAGAAGTGGTCGTCGCCGCTGTAACCGCGGTGCAAATGCCGGCGTCCGGGCCACCGAAATTAGGATGGTTCAAAAGATTGAAGAGGTCCGCGCGGAATTGCAGCTTCAACCTTTCTGTGACCGGAAAATTTTTCATCAAGGACCAGTCCCATTGGAAGAATGCGGGGCCCCGAACGGCGTTGCGCCCCACGGTTCCGATCACCTGGCCCCATTGCCCGTTGTAGGTTGGTTCGATGGCGAACGCGTTGATGTTATAGCTCGAATCCGGCCAATGGACGTTGGAAAGGTACACGCTCTGACCGGACACATAGTCCGGCCGCATGGGCAGTCCAAAGAAGCCGCTTATGAGTTGGACGTTTGCGGGAAGCCCTGAGCGCGTTTGAAGTATGGAGGATGTTTGCCATCCGCCGAACGCATTCCGTACTAGCAAACCGGAGTTCTTGAATTCCGGTAGGTTATAGACTGCGCTGGCCGTCAGATTGTGCCGCACGTCCCAGTCGCCGCTGCCGCGATCAATGCTGGGGTTCAAGGGATCCGACCAACCGCCGAAGACGTTCACCAAGTCATCGATTTCGTGCGACCAGGTATAGTTGGTTTCGAGCGTGAGTCGCCCGACATTGCGCCGGAGTTGCACTTGCAGCGCGTTGTAATTCGAGGACAGCGTGTCGTAATTGAGGTTTTCGTTGGCAAAGCCGGAGAATTGGCGGGCAAACGTGACCGCGTTGGCGGGATTGGCGTTGGGAGCGGCAAAGCTGACGCCAGCTTGCATGTGCTGAGTTTTGTTTCCCGTGTAATTTATGGTCAGAACTGTGTTTCGCGCCACTTCCTGCTGAACACCAAACAACCAGTTCGTGGAATACGGATCTTTAGGGTTCCGCGGGAAGGCGTTCACGTTTTGTGTCCCTGCCGGCAGCGGCGGGTTGGGTGATGGGTAGGCTATCGAAAACGGCGGGTTCGCAAAGATGGCTTGAAAAACGTTTACGTTGTAATTCGAAAGTGCCGGTATGTTGGTGACCAGCCCGAAGCCAAACTGCATGGGCATGTAGAAAATTCCGCCGTACCCATGTACGACTGTTTTTCCCTTGCCAAACGGATCCCAGGAAAACCCGATCCGGGGCGCAAAATCGGTTTTCGGCGCGTTATATGTTTGGCCGGCGGGAAGAAACGATTGAGTGGCGACGTCGAAATTCTGGAACCGGCCGTGGCCCTCGGTCCACGCCGTGTTGTATTCGTAGCGAAGCGCCACGCTAAAGGTGAGTTTGCGGGTAATCTTCCAATCGTCCTGTCCATAGAAGTCCCAGTTGGAATTGCGAATGCCGACAAACCCTGGGAATCCAATTTTCGCCAGGACAAAAGGGTTGTCGTTTTCAAGGTCAGAAAAACTGCCGAAATAGTAGGTTTGTTGCGGGCGCAGCCACTCATTCAGCCTGTTGACCCGGATTTGCGTCCCCAACTTTACCGTATGCTTCCCAGCCGTTTTGCTCACGCTGTCAAACACTTCGAAGACCGCGAATGGGGTGATCTGGTTGAAGGTATTCGGTCCGGGCAGCGAGCCTAGATTGGTAAAGAAACCGGCGAACCCAACCAGCGGCTTCGGTGTGTTTGAATTGGTGTCGGAATAGAAACGGTTGAGGGCCACACTAAACTCATTGAAAAGGGTGGGACTGAAGGTGTGGGCTTCGTCGAGTTTCCCGAATTGCGTCCTCAGCGCCTGCGGCGACAATTGGCCCTGGTTGAGGCCTATGGTGTAGTTGGTCAGCGAGTCATTGATGTTGTACCGGCCCGTCAAGCGGTCCTTATCCGAAAGTTGATAGTCCACGCGGACCGACCCGGTATCCTCACGCAGGGATACCGGAAGAGCAGCGGGTTCAAAGACGAGGTTTGCTCCGTGACCGTTTCCCGCATCCGTGTTCGGAACTGCACACGAGGCAGGTGCCGGAATGGCAGTGCAGCCGGCCGGCAAGGGCGCCATCTGCGCTAAAACGGGCTGCATGGCCGCATTGAACTGCGATCGAGCGTACGCGCTCAGAGTCTCATTGAGCGCGTTGATGTTGCTGATGCGCTGGCGAACACCCTCGTAGTTGGTAAAGAAAAAAAGCTTGTTCTTGACGATCGGGCCGGCGAGATTACCGCCGAACTGATTCATTCGTAAAGGTTGTTTCGAAAGGCCCGTTGTGGCGTTCTCGAAGAAATCCTTGGCATCCAGGGCGTCATTGCGGAAGAAATCAAACACCGTGCCGTGGTACTCATTGGTTCCTGATTTGGTGACGATGTTCATCTGCGGGCCAAGCGAAAAGCCGCTTTCCCCGTTGTAGCCGTTATTAGTGAAATCGATTTCCTGGATACTATCTACGCTCGCACGGGTAACTCGGGCTTGTTCTTGCCCTTCGGTTTCCAGGAAGCCGTTGATATCGCCGCGCGACGCGTTCTGGCCGTCGATTTTGATATTCAGTCCGGTAAAGACGTTCTCAAGTCCGTTGACACTACCCTGGAAAAATCCCGTCGAGTTGATCGACCCGGGAGCAATCTCAAGAAAGTCACTCACGTCCCGGCCGTTGACCGGAAGGTTGGCGATCTGATTGGAGTCCAGCGTCGTGCCCGTTGCGGTTGAAGAGGTATCGACGGTCGTGGACGTGCCGGTAATAACGATACTCTCCGAGGCGCCCGCCACCGTCAGTGCCAAATTCACCTGTACCGTTGCGCCCACGTTGAGAACGATGGTTTGGCTGGTGGCTTTTCCGAAGCCGATCGCAGTAGCTGAAACCACATAGTTTCCAGAAGGAAGGGCGGAGGAAACGAAATTTCCACCCTGATCGGTCTGCAGCGTTCTTTCGATGGAAGTCCCAACATTGGTGATGGTAATTGTCGCGTGAGGAACCGCCGCGCCAGATGGGTCGGTCACCAGACCCGCGATTGTGCCGGTATCGAATACTTGCGCCGAGACCGGCCGCACGAGCGGAAAACACGTGACGAAGAAAATCGCGACCTGGAGCAAAGGTTCAACCACGGCGCGCCTTGGGCCACCGAGATTCGCAGTTCCTGTCATGGTGACTCCTGTCTGCACCTATTCGACCACCAAAATCGCTTTAGCAAGCACCCGAAAAATTGCGTGCATGTTAACGCCCTTCTGAGACCCAAGTCAACATATTCATGAGCGTTTATGGCAATAACAATCATCATTTCTTTTCTTTTGCGGTCAAAGCTACCTTCGTTTTGGGGAGTTCTGTGTCGACGGCAAGGCCCTTCAGGAATGTTAAGTCTTTGCGACACGGTAGGTCACGATAGGTTCCGAAGGGCGGGAGTTCCGTCGCGCGGCAAGGAAGACACGCTAGCCCTACGCTAGCCCCAGAGTGCAGTCCATGCTACTTGCCCCACGCTTCTTGAATTTGCTCAAGCGTCCGGCCTTTCGTTTCCGGAACCACTTTCCAAACGTATAGGAAGCAAATGAGCGAGAGCACTCCATAAATCGCGAACGTTCCCCAAAGCCGCAGCTTGTTCACGAGCGTCAGAAAAGTGAACGTCACCAGCAGTGTTCCCGACCAAAGAGTCGACGTGGCAATCGAAGCGGCACGGCTCCTTACTTTCGTGGGAAAGATCTCTGAGATGATCAACCAGGGGCCGGGTCCCATTCCCAGGGCAAAAAAGGCGACGTACAGAAGGATGCTCGCGAGCATCAGAGCCGCTGGGGCGTTGCGGACGTTCAAACCAATAACAAGCACGCCCAGGGCGAATCCCATTCCGCCACTCGCCGTCATCAAGATGGTTCGACGTCCCCATCGATCAAGAAAGACCATCGCGAAAATCGTGAAGATAAGATTCACCGCGCCGATGATCACGTTCGCCGCCAATGCCGTACCCGCGGACTGCCCTGGAAAGTGCTCGCTCGCGATGATGGAGCCGTAATAGAGCACGGTATTAATGCCGGTGATCTGGGAGAACAGAGCTAGGGCAATTCCGACCTCCAGCCGCTTGCGCATTGTTAGGGAGAACACCTCGCGCCAGGAGCCTTCTTCGCCGGAAATAGCTTTCTCTATCGCTGTTATTTGTTCTTGTGCTGCCTGTTCGCCAAAGATTCGGGCCAGAACACCCCCTCCTTCCCTCCGCCGGCCAGTGCTGATTAGCCAGCGCGGGCTCTCCGGAATTGCCAAGAGTCCCAAAAGAAATGCAAGAGAAGGGACAGCCGCCACAGCTAGCATCCACCTCCAGCTGGCGTCGCCAAGCCTCGAGAGTCGCCAGTTGACGAGATAAGCTGCCAGAATGCCGATCACAATCGCGAGTTGGTTTAGCGACACCAAGGTTCCGCGGTTCTTGGATGGGGAGATTTCTGCAATGTAAACGGGGGTAAGCACGGACGCGAGGCCTATAGCAAGTCCCCCCACAAGCCGCGCCGCAGAGAACGTCGTAACGGTGTTGGCCGCGGCAGCTCCCAAAGAAGAAACAGCGAACAGAACCGCGGAGAAAATGAGTGACTTCTTGCGGCCATAACGGTCACCGATCATGCTCGCGCTTGCCGCTCCCAGCAAACACCCTAACAGCAAGGAGCTCGCCGCAGCTTCTGTTTGAAAATTAGATAGCGCGAACTGGCGCCGGAGAAGCAGCAGGACTCCGTTAATCACCGCGGTGTCGAATCCAAAAAGAAAGCCGGAGATAGCGGTCGTGGCTGCCAACATTGTGACGTAGCCCAAAGATTGCGATTTTGAGGTAATGGTGCTTGCCCCCCGGCCCGAGACGGGTAAATGCATGGCTCCTCCAATGGGAACATCCCTGACCGACGTCGACAGGCGAGCTTTTTCTTTTCGCAAACACCTTGAACAGCCTCTATGCCGCCAAGCGCAGCGGACGCGATCTCGTTCAAGCTCGAACAAAGGCCTTGATGGTTGCGCATGTTGATCCGCGCGACTCCCCGCTGGGCCGAATGGTGTAGCTGCCAACAGCCGCAGGGACGATAAACGTCTCTGCATAATGGACCACAAATGGGTCAAAATTTCCTGTTGGACTTTCAACAGTTGCTTCTCTGCCTTGGACCAAGTTCAGTACGTTTACTGTGCCGCGAGTATCGTGAGGAGCTACGTCCGTAAACCAGCATCTGCGGGTCTCGATGAACTCGAGTTCGTGAAGTCCGGTGCGTTCTTCCTTCCACCCTTGGCCGGCTGCCATCGGCTCTACGCGGTTAACTAGACTCCGTCGGACCCACTCCGTGTTTCTTTCCCATGCAATGTTTGCTTCTCCGTGGTCAATATGAATCGGCCGCGGCTGGCCATTCAGACCGAGCCGACCCCAGTCCCACAGCTTGAATGTGAATATGTAAGGTGTCGCGCTGATTTCGAGAACCATGCTGTTCTTGCCCGAGCAATGGACGGTGCCGGCAGGAATGAGAAAGTGATCATGCTTCCGAGCGGGAAATCGGTTGATGTAGTCTTCTGCGCGGAAAGGGGGACCGCCTTCCTGCGCCGCCCGCAGCTGACGCATCACAGCCTGGCGGTCTATACCGGTCTTGAGGCCGAGATAGACGCAACCATCTGCTGCAGCATCCAGCAGGTAATAGCTCTCGTCCTGTGTGTAGTCCATGCGGAATTGCTGGCGGATGTACTCGGTGCGGGGGTGTACTTGCAAGGATAGATTTCCGCCATCCATGGTGTCGAGAAAATCGAAACGAATGGGAAACTCGGTACCGAAGCGGGAATAGATGAAATCCCCTAGGAGCTCCCGAGGCTGCAAAAACGTGAGGTCGCTAGCCGGCAACTCCATCCGGACATCGCCAAAGCTAAACAGCAGACTGTTCTCTTCAGGAACACAATCAAAGCACCAGGCGTGATTCGGCGCATCGTTGGGCAAGTCACAAACCTCTTCCATCCAGTGCCCACCCCACGGACCGGGGTCGAAGTAGGGAACTACACGGAAGGGACGTTTCGCCACTGTTCTCAAAGCTGCCCGCGCCGTCCTTCCACTAACCAACTTCGGAATCGCGGCATTTGTATCCAGCATAAAATCCGCTTTCGGTAGAAGGTCTTTTTTTAGCCTGTCCGCGGCGCGCCAATCCACAAAGAAGGCCCGCTTGTATTTCAGGCTGGGACTCTCGGTGAGATTGTCAGCTCCGAGGTTTGAGATCTCATTGCGCCGTTGGCGCCCTTGGATCTCCCAGCGCGCCATGTCTGCGTACACTAGAATGTCTGCATTCGGACAAACGAGCGCTGCGCCAACACCAACTACGAGCAGCAAACCCCTCTGCCACGCCTCAACCGTTGCTCGTGCTGAACCGAGACTTGCTTCATCGAAGAAATTCTCCAAGGTGACATCACTCATACGTCCAAAGACCGGGTCGTCGCCCAACACGTTCTCGAGCATTCTATCGACCTCAGATGCGGGTTTGAGCAGATCCGGGGCATAGATGACTCGATCCGCCCGCAGCCCTTTTTCTAACGCCTCTCTGATCGAGTTTTCGAAAGCGCCCGGATAGCACTCTACGCAGAGGACGGAGCGGTTCTCCCTTAACGTCTCCTTAAGCCTTGAGATAATGTCCCGCCAACCCATCGAGCACTCTGAGCCGGACCCATGAATGGGAATGCAAGGATACTTGTCGTAATTGGAGTTCCTGGGCATAAGTCTTTTTCAATGGCAGCCACAGGCTGGCCAACGATACATTAACCGCCCGAGCGCTGCCGCAGGCGGTTTAATTGGGTAGCGTTCGGCTGCTGAAATAAGAGGGCAACCTGGCTTGCAGCGGAAGATACGGTATCTTGAATAAAACCCATAGGCTTCCTCTTTCATCAGCTTCAAGAAACTGGCGAGCACAATGCTCGATACGCGACTCGCACTCGCTCCAATATAATCAAACGAAAGCGTAAATAGTTTCGTTTAGGGCACAATCGTAAGTGAAAAGTATCTGGAATGGCTAATTATGTCAAGGCCTTCTCTTTTTCACCGGCTCTAACAAATCTTTGCTGTGAGCCAAATCTGGCGGCTTTCGAGCGGTTTTGCCCAGGTACTCGCGGAAACCGTTCCACATCCGGACTCTTGCTGTCCGAGGCTGTCGAACCGGAACTGTCGTCTCTGGCTTGAAATGCGAGCGTGGAGCGTTTGGAATTTCTCTCGGATTCGCGATATAACGCTATGCAAATTCGCGAACGTTTTCTGGTTGTGACGGCCCGTCCACTCTCGAGGAGACTTGAAGTTGAACAAACGAAGCCGGATCGAAAGGGGGTTAGGGAACATGGGTGGCTCCGTTGACCGGGACGCCGAAAGCCCGGATAAGCAGCAGGTTCGGCTTACGGCCATTCTCAAAGCCCTGCAAAAAACCGGCTCCGTATCAGTGGAAGGCTTGAGCAAGGAACTGGATGTTTCGCTTGTGACGATTCGCCGCGATTTGGACACCCTGGAAGGACAAGGCTTGCTCCGCCGCACGCACGGCGGCGCTGTCTCGATCGAGCCGTTCTTCTACGAGCCATTTCGCAACGACCATTCGTTTCAAGCACAGGTCAAGAGATACGCGGAGGAAAAGCGCAGGATTGGAAGAGCGGCGGCCGGGCTAATCAAGGAGGGAGAAGTCATCGCCTTGACTCCCGGGACCACAACCACGGAAGTCATTCGCGGGCTGCCCCTCAATCACAAAATAACGGTGGTGACAAGCACTGTCAACGTGGCCATGGAACTTTCCAAACGCAAGGATTTGGAGGTATTCGTCACGGGAGGACACTTGCGCGGAGACTGGTTTTCGCTCGTGGGATCCACAGCCGCCCAGAGCCTCGGCCGGCTGCAAATCCACACGCTTTTTATCGGCGCTGATGGCATCGACGCGGAATGGGGTATCAGTTGCTACAATCCTGACGAAGCGCAGCTCAATTCAGCGATGGTCAGGCACGCTAAAAGGAAAATTGCCGTCGTCGATCACAGCAAGTTCGGCATCGTTGCAGGTTGGCGCATTTGTCCCACTTCCGACCTCGACATTCTGATTACTGATTCGGGCGCAACCGACGAGATGACCGCCGCTTTCGAAGCAGCGCAAATACAGGTCATGCGTGTCTGACGAGGAGAGCGCCGGTCTCGACCGATCGGACCAAGGGTCCAAGTTAGCTGCGCCGCTTTTCCGAGAGCAACGGGACCGCCCCTAAAAGAGCTGCGTTGTTACCCAGTTCAGCAGCCCGGACTTTCACTTTGCCCCAAGGTGTCCACGCGTATTTTTCAACATGAGATTGCAGGATCGGGATAATACTCAGGGCGCTTTTCATCACTCCTCCTCCAAGCACAATGATCTCAGGGTCGTAAGCATGCACGAGAGCGATCGCAGCAGCACACCAGACGCCCAGGCATCGATCTCGAACCGCCAGCGCCACGGCATCACCGGCTGCCGCCTCTTCAAACAGTTCCTTGAATCCAACTTGTTGATATTTCGACAGCGCGCTCCTGGAGGCCCCCGGCCATTCTTTTAGAATCAGCGGAAGCGACCAGCCTGCGGCTTCCGCTTCCGCGCATCCAATAGCACCGCAGGTGCAGCGGCGTCCCGTAAAGAGAACAGGGATATGGCCTCCTAAACAGCCAGCCTGCGCGTGTTTTCCTCGAAGCAATTTTCCTTCGATCATCGCCACGCCGCCTATACCGGTGCCCAGCGTCATCATGACGACCTCGGTGAAACCCCGGGCGGCTCCGGCGTAGACTTCCCCGAGCAATGCCATGCGCGCGTCGTTCTCAATCGTGAGCGGGAGACCGAGAGCCTCGCGCCCCCAAGCGGGGAGATCGAGTCCTGGAGCATCCTCATACTTTGCGTTTGTCGACAGCACTCGTGCCGTACGGGTATCGACAAGCCCAGGGAATCCCGCGACCACACCCTCGCAGTCCTTGAGGGAGAGCCCGTTTTCTTTTGCAAGCTTGCGCAAAGTATCCCGGATAGCGGGCAGCAACGCCGCGAGGCCTTGGACACAATCCGCAGCGATGGCTTCTTGCGCCAGAATCGTCTGGTCTTCGACGATGCCGCATGTGGCGTGGGTGCCTCCCAGATCAATCGTTAAAGCCCTCACTCGTGCTTTCTCCTCAGTTTCCAGAAAGTTCTGCTTCGTTCGACGAAATCACATAGTTCTTCCCTTGATGGCGCAGGTTGACAAGCCGCGCCTGTGGATCAAAGTGCGCAAGCCGCGAGTGCACTTTAATTCCGCCAAACAAGGTCAACTCCGCCCCGAAGAGCGTATCGATCACAAGGTCCGTGAATCCTCCTCCCGAGATGCAGCACCAATCATTAAGGTAGGGTGCATCCGTCGGACATTTGTATGCGGCTCCATGCTCTAGCGGGAAGGCCGTTTCAACAAAATGGGCCTGTCCGATGGGACCTTGGTTCCCCGCCGCAGCCAGGTTTTTCACCCAAACAGACACGCGCGCGGCCGAATCCGTTTTGTAAAGCCCTTTCGCTGTGACCGGCGCCCACGCGGAATAGGCTCCCAGCCAGCTGTGGTCCGGACGGATATTCCAGGTCGCGTCCACGTCATCGGGTGAAAGTGCTCGCATCCAATAATCACTGTGGAGTTCTCTCCAGAAGAACCGGCTCATTTCTTCCTTCTGGGTATCGCTCAGATCTTCAAACATATTGTCGAGCACAGATAGGAAATCATAACAGTGCCGGACTTCGACAAAGGAGCCGTCTGGCTGCCCGCACTTCCACCAGCCTTTGCCGGCAACGTAGAGTTCCTGGTTGATTCGTTTAGCCAGCTCGTTCGCCTCGACGCGAAGCCGGGATGCCTCAGAGGAGTTGCCGCGCCGCTCGAGTAAGTCCGCGACGAAGCGCATGGAAGAAACATTGCCGGCGTTCATGCCGGCGGTCTCGTGCAGATACGTGCTGACAACTTCCAAGAGATTCTCGAGTTTGCCGTAGTCGCCCAGACCATGAGAAGTGCTGTCGAGTTGTTTCCAATAAGTTGCGTGAAATACCAGATGATCGAGCGCCGTCTTATTATCGATGCGCTTATCGAGCCAAGCGAAATCGCCGGTCACTCGCAGATAGTTCTGTGCGCAGCGTACGATGGCCATGTCATTGACGGCATACCACGGTCCGACTCCCTCTCCGGTGACATAGTCCGTGGCGAGATGCTGGTGCATGTCCTCGACGAACCAGGTCTCAACTAGCCGGCGCAGTGCTTCCGGATCAAGCAAGGCCAGGCTCAGGGAAGTCAAAGAGGTATCCCAGGGAAAGCTCAGAGTAGGCAACACGCGGCCGCCCAGCGTGAGGTAGGTAGTCCCATACTTCGAATCCGGAGAAGCTCGGCGGGCGAAGATCAGGTTTCTGAATCCCGCCTGATAGAGTTTCCAAAGGGATTCGTCATCGGTTTCCAGTTGTGGAAGATAGCCCGAAAACTCCGCATTGCCGGGTGTAACGGCGGAGCGCAGCAAGCTATTGAACGCCTGAGCATTCTCTTGCAGCAGCTGCGCAAAATTCGCCTGCAGATGGTCATACGTCCCGAGTGCCGCCTGCTGTTCGGCGTCGACCGCGTTCACGTATGTCACTTCCTTTGTCTCCCGAGGACCAAGCGACATTTCGAGAACCAGCATCCGCCCAGAATCGAGGCGGCTGGCCTTGGGGAGGATGCCTTGCACGGAAAAGGCCTGACTGTGCTGAGCCTCAAAGATCAGACACCCGCGGGAAGCATCCCAGTGAATACGATTGTCCGCTTCACCGGGCGAGTAGGTGAGCCACGAGGTCGTCTTCTTGGCGACGGCGGCGCGCATATCAAAACCCAAGGAGACCATTCGCGCTGCGCTACCGACATTTGTGATTCGAATGACCTCCGCAGCCGCCCGCCTTTTCGCGGGCATGAACGTCTCTGTGGAGAACTTTAGGCCATCGGCTTGGGTTTCGCGCACGATCCGGTGCGGATACCACCTGAAAGCGATCTCGTCGCCGCCATCGGGATAGGAGAGAAGGATTCGCCCATTCACGAATAGTTCGCACGAAAGGAGAAATCCCGGGCTCCAGGGCGTGTCCGGCACTCCACAACATGCGAATGGTGGCAAGGAAAGGGCTGTAATTCCCGACACCGATTTTGTCGCTTGGACATATCCAAATTCGTTTTGCGCGGTGGGCGAGGAATAGAGGTCTCTGAACTTATGCACAAGCCGGTCTGCCCGAAGGTCCTCCACGGCCGGGACCGGAGGCAGGCGCTTGGGGGACTGAGGGCCGGCCGGGGCCGTACGAAAATGCATCAGCCTCGGAACGATACCGGCGACCGCGCTCACCTTCAAAAAAGACCTGCGACCCCACGCCTTGTGTGATGAAACGTCTTCCTCTGTCACAGTCGCCCTCCAACAGACTAACAGGCCGCGATTAGATCATAATTCTGGTCGTTTGGCTCCTGTTCTATGCCGATTATGATCTAATCTTACGTAAACAATCATGGTTGGCTTGACCTCTGATCTTGAGCGTTGGTAGCCTTTGGTTTCGACCGGTTAGTCTCCCGAAGGCGTGGATGGCATTTACAGGAGGTGCCATGAGAAAGACCCACTTCAGGCCGTTCTGGCGCTTCTCGCTAGGGTTTCTTCTGACCTGCACGTTCGTCGTGTATGCTCCCGCTGGGTTGACGGCCCAAACCTGTACCGTCACTGCCGGAACCGGCACGCCGGATTCTCACTTCAATGCGGAATACGCCGAGAATGGTCCGGGAACTGGCAACGAGCCCCTCGGCATGCCCGGGTGGACCGGTGCGGATAGCACTTACTCGGTGCTTCTGCCCAACGGTGACACGGCTTTTTTCTTTTCTGATTCCTACATCGGAGAGTATCCGACCGCCAGCGGCGACGGGACGGTGAGGACGAATTCGAACGGCTTGCGCACGCGGGCGCCAAATTGCGGCCCTCCGTTGTGCAATCCGCCGACTGTTCTTTATCACGCTCATAACAGCATTGTCGTGCAAAGCGCAACGACCGGCCAGTTGTCGACTGTTGTAGGTCCTAAGGACCCGACCTCGGGCTATTCGACCTCGTATTTCGTGCCTGCCGACGGTCTTGTTACAGGACATTTTTATTGGATGGGCGACTCCGTCGTCGTGCAGGTTGACAGCGCCGGAACAAAGAAGCTTTGGACGTTCCTCATGGAATGGGACAACAGTTTCAATTACTACGGCAGCGCGATCGCCCAACTCACACTGCCTGACCTTGCGGTTGAGAGCATCACACCGCTCCGTAACGTTCCTCCCGGGAATGTCGTGCACTGGGGAACAGCTTTGTGGCTCGACGGAGACTATGGCAACGCTTCGCTTCATGTCTATGGAATTGAGGACAACGGGCAAAACGGCAGGTATCCGTTTGTGGCGCTCACAAATCCCGCGCTTGGAGTTACTGGCGTCGCCGACACGAACAACTGGTATGTCTGGAATGGGAACGGCTGGATGCCGGGTTTGACCAACGCTGTCCAAATCATAGGCGCACCAAACGACCCGAACAACGCGGGCGATTACGTCAGCAGCGAATACAGCGTCAAGAAGATCCACAGCGGCGCGGGAACCACGTACCTGTTGGTAGCCCAAGACACGAAAGTTCCTTTCGGAACTTGGAAAGATATAGTCCTCTACTCTGCCTGCCGGCCTCAGGGGCCCTTTTCTGCGAAACAGGTGGTGTATTCAACGCCTGAAACTGGCTCCACAAAGGTGCCAGGAATGACTTCATCGCAGTCTCTCGCGGGAATAATTCTGACATACAACCCGCACGCGCACCCTCAGTACACAAGCAATGGCCAACTTCTGATTTCTTATGATTTGAACGCGAGCAATAGCGGCGATCTGGTTTACGCGGACACTTATCGCCCAAAATTCATTCGAGTGAAGATTGCCGGACTGAAATGAGTTCCTAGCAAATGTGCTCGAGTGAACTTACGGCGCGAGACGGCAATCCCGTGAAACAGCTCACACTCTTGCTTTTCGCCCTTTCGTTGCTTTTGAGCTGCACGGCAGCTTCCTCTTCCAAGCCAGCTTCCCACGCCACCGATTTACCTCGCCCTCTGCCTGAATTCAGCTACGCCGACGGCTGGCTGGGCGCCGACGATGCGTATTCGCTCGCGCTTACGCCCATGACAAGCCTTTGGCTTTTTGGTGACACGTTCGTGGGGGATCCTGGAACGAAACTGCGCAGCGAATCGAAAGCCATGGTCCGGAACAGCATCGGCCTTTCCCGGTGCGAAACGGGTTCACCTTGCGAGATGCAGTACTTCTGGCAGAAGGCGAGCGATCCCAAGCCGCGCTCGTTTTTTGACACCGGGACAGACGAGCTATGGTACTGGCCGCTCGATGGATTCCTCGAGGACAAAGTGCTTTCTATTTGTTTGCTGGCAGTACGCAATAAGCCCGGAGCTCGCCCCGCCGACGCCTTCGGATTCGAAATTGTTGGTACGAAGCTAGCCACAATCGGCAACGCCCACGCATCACCTGACAAGTGGGAGATCGCCGTCCATGACCTCACCGACGCGCGGCTTTGGGCCGGTGTTTCGCTCGTACCTGACGGAAAATACGTGATCTGGTATACGCAAGTCAGTGAGGGAGAAGGGAAGGGATTTATGGCCGTCATGCGAACGCCACAAGGCAAGATGGCCAACCCATCCGGCAGCTGGGAGTATCTCAGAAACGACAATCGCTGGACGGCGGGACTGGCGGGCCCGGACGCCAAGAAGGTGATCGACCAACCCATCAGCGAAATGTCGGTTCGCTACCACTCTCCGATAAAGAAGTGGCTGGCGATTTCAACCGGTCCTGAATTTCCTTCGCCGCGCGCAGTTGCGAGGACCGCGGATTCTCCGGTCGGGCCATGGTCCGCGCCGCGCATGATCTACGAGTTCCCAGAAATGAAGCGCGACCGCCCGGGCTACGACAAAGATACCTTTTGTTATGCGGTAAAGGAGCACACCGAATTCACCGAAAGCAAGATCGCATTGAGTTATGCGTGCAATTCGATGGTTCTCGCGAAAACCATTGCCAATATGAACATTTATTGCCCGCGCGTGGTGATTCTGGACCTGCCGAAATGAAACATCCGAGGCAGCCTCAACCTGTATGTGATCGAAACCGACCGGGGATCCGGGATTGCGATGAGTAGAGCTCCCGCCTACCTTCTGTTTCTGTTGCTGAGCTGTTGTCCGGGGTTATCGCAGGGAACCGGGAGAGGCTCAGGCGCTACATCCAATCACAATCCACGGGTCAAGGATGCGGTTTTTCACAGCGGCTCTCTCGAGCGCGACATGCGCTATCGCGTGCTCCTTCCCCTGGGTTATGCGAAGGGCGGAAGATTTCCCGTCGTTTATCTGCTGCACGGACTTTATGGTGATTACCTGAATTGGGGCACGCGAACCCAGCTCGAAAATTACGCGCGAAATCTGCATCTCCTGATCATCATGCCGGACGCGGACGACTCCTGGTATACAAACTCTGCGACCGTTGCCGGCGACAAGTTTGAGGACTACGTCGCCAAGGATTTGGTCAATGAAATCGACGAGAAGTATCGCACCATCCGCGACCGCCATGGACGCGCGATAGCCGGTCTCTCGATGGGTGGCTACGGTGCGGTGAAGTTGACGCTCAAGCATCCTGATTTGTTTGTATTCGCTGGCAGTCTCAGTGGCGCCGTCAATGCTGCGCAAGATCTCGATAAGCTTAGGCCGGAATTCCGGGCCAAGCTGGTGGAAATCTTCGGCAATGAGGGAAGTCGCGAGCGCAGCGAAAACGACATTTTCCTCCTGCTGAATAGTTCCCATGCAAACTCATATCCGTACTTTTACTTGAGCTGCGGCACAGAGGACTCGTTCCTAGACACAAATCGGGCGTTCGTGCTCCAGCTGGCCTCCCGAAAGATAGCCTATGAGTACCACGAGACCCCGGGCGGGCACACCTGGGACTACTGGGACGGAGCACTACAGCCGATGCTCGAGGCTGCGCGACGAGTGCTTTCCGCAAGCCACCCTGAATGAGGCGAGTGAACTCTTGCGAATCTCGCCAAGACAAACGCCTGACCCGGGGAAACATTCCTTTGCACCAACGGCGCTTATGAAGGCTGCGACGATCAACAACGCCGGCAGCTTGACGGAGTAATGTGCGAGCACTGCCTGCTACTGCCAGCAGAAGACATCTACAGTGCGCTGGCATGCGCCTTGGAAAAAGGGCCATGACCTGCGACGGATTAGGGAATGGAACCGTATTGACGGCTTGACGGCAAGAGAGTGTTCATACTCAAGCGCCACGGAAGAGGGACGCACCCACCATTTCGATCCGCAGAGCAAACTGCCGGCAAGAAAACACGGCCTTAGCGCGACCGGCTTATAGCATTGATTCGACGCGCTCGCTCCGGAAGTTGCTTCGCTCCCGGTATTGGCACGTTTATACAGGCGACTGGAAAGACTGGAGCACGCCCCGCAGGTAACCGAGCGCATAAGCCATCCCGGCGTGCCAGGTGGCAGCGCAGGTCATCTGGGGAGTGTGGTCAGGGATGATCACGCCATCAAACCCGTTCTTCTCGTAGATGCGCAGGGCGCGAACTATGTCGACGTCGCCTTCATCGATGAAAACTTCATGATATCGAGGCACTTTGCCTTTTACGTTCCGGCAGTGCACATAGGCAATGTTGCCTTGCTTAGAATATTTGTCGATCGTTTCATAAACGTCGCCATCACTCATTTCGGCAACTGTGCCTTGGCAGAACTCGAGCGCATTGTAGTAACTCGGATAGATATCCAGCAGCCGCTGGAAAAGCTGCGGCTGATAAACCATCCGCGCGGTACCTCTTAATGTGGGCATGGGCGGGTCATCCGGATGGGCCGCGAGTCTGACTCCCGCCTCTTCAGCCACCGGAACGACTTCGGTAAGGAAGTCGGCCAGACGCTTCCACATCTGTTCGGAAGTCACCGTTCCAATCGTCCCCGGCGGCGCCGCCGCGTCGTATGTCATGTTCCAGACTTGTCCGCTCGGGATCGGCGTTTCATCCGGTCCTTCCTTGCCAAGGAAACCAACAGACTCGGCTTCCCCCCGGGCGAAATGGCCTTGCACATGCCCCCAGACTCCTGCAATGCTGAAGTTGTAGCCGAGAACAGGAATCCCCGCTTTCCCTAGCCGCCGGATGATGGTCTTCAAATCTTCCAGCTGATCGCGCTTGCTGGGCCCGTCGAGCAAAATGTCGTACCAATGGGAAGGATCAAGATTCTCTATGGCGGCCAGTTCCAGACCATGCTCGTTGATGGCATTCTTCAAATCCCGCAGTTCTTCGTAGGTCCAAAGCTTCCCCCGATTGTCGCTGACGCCCCAATTCGTCCTTCCATCTGTTCCGGGAAGTCTGACAGTCCCAGCAAAGTAATTGACCCAGTGAGCGACTATGTGCGTTGCCCCAGCCTGCCTGGCAAAACGAAAGTTCTCGGGAGTGAGCATATGCCGATAAAGTCCAAGCCCCAATTTCATGGTCAAATCCTCCACAAAACAAAGGTGTGCTGACAGGAAAAGATCTCGAAGGATCCACCTGCCGTGTTCGGGACAGCCTGCCGCCCCCGCCCTGGGTGCCGCACCACTGCCATTCAGCGACCAAGACGCTTGGGAGAATTGCCGTCATGGCCATCCACCCAGAAAGGTCTGCAACCTGCGCAAGGGGCGTGCATCGCTCGACGGCCCGCTCCATATCACCACCAATCTCTCAAACCTCAAAAGCGCCCGTGTTTCCGATAGGCTTCCACGGGATGAACGCCTTCTAAGATGGCCTTTCGGACTTCGTTTTCCGTGTGCACTCCCGAGGCGTTCGATAACGGCAAAAAACCGGAAATCCCAGCTTCCTTATGTAGTCGGTATCACGAGCGCCGCCATCGATCACAGCTCCCCGGGCACCCCGAAATTGGGCTGCCTCGCTCGATAGCTCGCCGATATGAGCGCAGATGCCGTCGTTTGGTTGTGACACGATAACGTCACCTGGTTGGAGGTCGCCTAGCATTTGGAGTACTGGAATATAAATCTCCTCCGGGTCCTTGCTTGAAGTCTGCTGCCCCTCTACGGTCATTGCCGCTCCGGCCACTCTTTGATCCCAGTTGAGGCTCTGGATCGCCGCTGGGAGGCATTGCTTCGAGTAACCCATTTCATCCAGAACATCGGCGATGGCTCCGGTGTAGATCAGCGAAAATCGCCGACATGCGTCTTCCACGTTTAAATCGCGGGATTCAGGAGCCATTTTTCTCCGTTGTCGGCCTCTGCGGAACGGAACACATCTTGCGCCTCCGGGTTTCGCTGTGCCTGATTTTGATTCAAGCCTTGGTGAGTCATGACTTTTTTGCAAGGCTTGTTGCAGCAAGCCCAGACGCCCGCACTCGGACGCGGTCGCGGCCACGAGCGTCGCTTAGGAGAATCTCGCTATCCGTCAAGCGCAGCCCTCGTAAATGAGCGAAGTCCTCGGGGACAGCCGCTAGGAAGCTGAGATACTGCACGGTGCGCGAACCGCGCGCCGGGACCATCGAAAAATGCCCTGTCCCATATAGCGGGCCTTGGGCAAAAGCTTCACGGCGGAGTAAAGGAAAGGGAGTTGAGCCAAATTCAATCCCGCGGACCTGGCACCGGCCATTCCAAGGCGGATAGCGTCTCGCGCGGTTCTCCTCCCAACTGACCGCCCACGGAAAATCGCTACGGTGAAAGCAGTAGCCAAAGAGAAGATTCGCTTCGCGGTTCAGTGCTGCGATATATCCGATCTCCCGCCTCGGATCGAGCAGAGCCGTTGCCACAAATCCCTTCCCGGAACGGATGAAGGGTTGTGTAAGATCAACGAAGTTTCCTTGCAGATCCGGGGCACGTGGCCATTTAAAATCGCACGAGGATCGAAGCAGTTCTTTGCCTTCGTAACCATGAGGATAGGTTCTCCCCTTGAGTGCCGGTACGCAAATGCAACTCGCCTGGGAGTCGAGGAATGGCGGACCAAGCGTGACATGCTGCGTCCAATGAAAGAAATGATCTGCCTTCCTTTCGTTCTTCACGGTTTCTTCGAAATAAGCGACCGACTCCCCTCGCCGGAGAGTGAGTTCGCGTTCGAAGCGAAGTTCTGCCACCGGCAACCGCACTGAAAGCTTAAGACTGACCTCTTGCGGGCGCACCCCAATACGCTCTTTCCGCCATCGAAGACTTGGCGCTTCGCCATGAATCGAGAGTCCCTGCCGGGCTTCCTCCTCCGAAGGCGAGCCAAAAAAGTCCAAGCACAAATTGTGACCGGTGATACCGGAAAGCGTTCGACCCGTGGCCGGAGACCCGTAGCGCGCCGCATGCTGCCCTGGCCGGTAGTGATAAGGCTCAATCGTCTTCCACGGCGGCACCCAGAGCGGATTGAGGGTGGATAAGCCCTTGCGCTCGCGGAACCGGAACTCGGCAATGTGCCCGCCCCCGGTTAGAGTGACCAAATGGACGAGATCGTTCACGAGCACGAAGGCTTCGCGCCCATGCCATTTCGCTTTGGAACAACCTAGCACTTTTTTCTCGAGCCGCGCGGGGATCAAGACGACGCCAGTCAGCGCACGAGGGCCGGAAGGGTAGACGTCCCTTTTACGCGCACCGTAACAATCTGGTGCGGCTTGATGTCAAACTTAAATCCGTGATCGCCGACCAGCTGAAGTGCCAGCTGGTTTGCCTCCATGGCGTTGCATCTCCATGCGGACTCAACCTTCAACAACGGAATGGTTATTTCCGCTGGCCCGGCTTCGCCGCCAATTTCGAGGAACCGGAGGATGGTACCCTGATCGTCTTCCGCCTCCTTCCAGGTCAGGAGCAGCACGTTGGGCCGATTCACCTCGAGGAAGCTGCCCTGCTTGCTGTCCAGCGGACGCGGGAGGTTAATGGCTTTGTCCTGAGATGTAATCCGGTCGGTCTCAAGCGGAGTGCTCTCCTCCCAACCGAGGCGACTGAGAGAAGCAGCGTCGAGCTTGCGACCACTGGTAAACACATAACGAAAGACAAAATCCCCGCCTTGGCCGGCTCGATAGTTCGTGTCCCAGTAATTGTTCATCACGTAAGAGAAGAGCGCCGGCCTGCGCTGGCCGAACTCACGCGGCCAAATTCCGCGGGCAATGTCTCCCAAGGTGACGAGTGAAGCGTCGAGGGGGAAAATGGCGGCTGCCACGTTGCCATCTTGAGCCGCGGTCCAGTGCTGGACCGAAAACCACTCAAGGCCCGCACCGGGTAGCATGTCCTTGGCAGGGTCGACGACGCCATTCTGGATTTCATACTCGAACCGCGGATGCTCCATAGCAAGGGGAAAAGCGAAGTATACGGCTTCTTTGCTGAAGGTTTTCTCTTTGCGGATTTGGTTTATGAATTCGATCTTTTTCTGCGTGTCGAAAAGGATGATCCGAGTTTCGATTCTCGGGGTGTTTACATCAGAGCTCTCCAGTTTTGCTACTGTTCCAAAGCTTGTGTGGACGACGGAAACGAGCTTTCCTCCGCCCGCAGGCTGTATGTGCAGGTCCGGGACGGGTGAAATGGCTCGATACTGGACCAAGCGGTTTGGGAGCTCGTCGGCCCCGCTGACATACAGATACTGGCCAAAACGGTAGGGCGATGAGGAGTCGACGATGTCCCGCGCGAGCTCCTTGTCAAAAATGCTTCGTACCGCGCCGCTCTCGGGGTCCAATGTGACGCGATAGTAGGGGCTTTCGACGACTTCGCCATGCGAGGATGCGTTCTCGGCGGGCTGTCCTTTTACCATCCTTAATTCATAAGCCTTGTAGCCAACGGCTGGAACGTCCACGGCGAGGAAACGGACACGGCTGTATAACTTGAAGTCCGAGACCGTCTCATACTGGACAACCTCCTGGGTCTTCTGATCGACGATTTCCCACCCGTGATCCAAATCGAAGTCTACAAAGCTGCTACGTGTCCAGTTGAGGCCGTTAAATACGAGAAGCGTATTGGGCGGATCACTAACGAAATCAGCGATCACCCCGAGGCTGCGTTCGACGATGTCGTTGACCAAGGCATGCGCGCGGACCGCGAAGGCGTCTTTCACGGCCAGCTGTTCCACTGACTCCTGGCTCTCGGGTGCGGTGATGCTGCGTGAGTCTCCCCAGGTGTGTTCGTCCATCAGCACCATTTCCTTCCACAAGTCGTCGAGCTTGCCGCGGTCAAGCAGGAACTTTGGATTGACCAGCGTGCTGACCGTGGAAAGTTTTTCCGCAGACAGCGCCCGGGCCTCGTTTGCCCTTTCAAGCGCCGCATAAGCGGCATCAGCAGCAATTCCGTCTTCCCAATAGGGGCCCCCATCTCCCCGGTAAGTTGGGATCGCGTCCCCCGCTTCTTTTGCGATCTCGCCTATTGCCTTGGAAAAGTCTGAGAACTCCAGCTTGGGATATGTGTAGATTTTGTTCCAGGCGGAGACAATTTCCGCTTGCTGCGGAAAGAGATCGGTGTTCTCCACTTGCGTTCCGTAGAGAAGAACGGAGTGGGGCTTGTAGGAAGGAGAACCGTAGATCTGCAAAAATATGGGCAGAGCGTCATGACCCGCCGCCACTTGAGGGGGCATTCCAAACAGCGTCAGCATCTGGTGATAGTGGCGGGAATACCACATCAGCACCTTGCCGCCATCAGGCCCTTCCCACCAGAAGGGCGACTTTTCGTGCAGATGTCCCAGCAGGAGCATAGGGCCGCGGTAATTATCGCTGGCTGCAATGAAATACTTCAGCCCCGCTTCTGACAGAACTGAAGCGTATGACCAAGAGTAAGAAGGTACGTCGGTGATATTCGCATACTCCCATGGGCCGCCGTGTTTTTGATTGAAAGCGTAGCCCCAATAGAGAGAGCGAAGCAGCGTCTCCGCCGTCGGAAAGCCGGTGAGCAGGCTTGCGTACTGTGACGGAATATGGATTTTGCCGTCCTGAACCATGCGGTACAGCTTTTCCCTGTCGGCTTGGCTGCGACTGTGAAGAAATTGCTCTGCTTCCCATGCGCCGTCTAAACTGAACTCGAAACCAGGGTACTTCTCGGCAAGGGGTGCGATTTCATCGATCCCGCGGCTGTGAACCTCCGCTACTTTGGCCTGAAAGTCGGTATAGCCGACGTCGAGATGCTCGTGGGGGACGACGAAGACGGTCCATTTCTTGCCGGGAACAATTCGTTCTGTAAAGCGACGAGTCCTACCGTTGAGATGCACCGAGACCGTTGTTTCGCAGGAGCTCTCGAAGGCCGGGACGGAAAATTCCACTCGTTGTTCTCCGAAGGCCCGGTCGGCGGTCAAAGGTTGGCGAAACACGTCTCCGTTCAGCAAAAGCTCAACACTGCCACGCTCGGGCTTCTCGTGAAAACCGACAAATACGTCGATGAGCTCCCGGAGCTTGCCGTCTTCCATGCGATAGAAAATGGTGGGAACGATCTGCGACCGTACGGCCGAGGCTTCATATCCTCCGGTACCTACGTGGTCAAGCTCCAGAGCGTCGTAAACGAGCCCGGAGTCTCCGATCGGCACTCCCTCCGAATTTGTTTCGTCTCCCGGTGAAGGCTCATCCACGGCCGTAAATTCCAATTGATTGCTCCCTTGGCGCAAAAAGGAGGCGGGGAAGTCAAACGTTATCGTGTCAGTTGAATACTCCGGGAAAAATGCCCCATAGACGTCGCCCATCGCGTAATCAAGCTTCGGGTGCTGGTAGAAACGCCCTGCGTGTCCATTGACGTCCACCTGGAGTGCAGAAATACGCGGGTGCTCCACGAGCAGCGCAATCTTCATTTCATAAAGACCAACGGGCTGATCCCGCAGTTCAAACTGCACGCGAACAGGATGGCTTCGGCTTCCCGCCCCACCGTTTGCCGAACCGGGCTGAAAAGCGTACCAATCCTTGCTAGGCTGGCTTTTGCCGATCACAAAGGCGGGTGCTGGCGCCGGCGGTTGGCCCTCATGGAATTCCGCCGATGATCCGTCAAAGCTGCCGATGCGCCATACCGTCTCGACATTTGGTTCGTCACTGGGCCGCACGGCTTCAGAAGCTCTTGCCGACACGCATAGTCCAAGCGCCAGCAGAGACGCCAACCATTGGTTGTGGACTTTTCCTCCTTTCATCTCCCCTCCTTTGAACGATAGTTCGATTCAGCTTCAGTGGGAGCCTGGCACCCTTGTGGTGCCGGTTCCCGACTCTTGAAAGATCGTGCCGCCCACGGGGACCGATAATCCTCCGTCCACCATAACGGCCGATCCCGTCACAAAAGAGGCTAGGTCACTTGCCAGGAACACAATGACTCGGGCGACTTCTTCGGGCTTTCCCATGCGACCAAGCAGATGCAGCTGATTGCAGGCTTCAAGCACGCGGTCGGGATGAGCATCGAGACTGGCGGCCCAGCGCAGCATCGGGGTGTCAATCGCGCCCGGCAAGACGCAGTTAGCGCGTATATTTTGCTTGGCATAGTCAAGCGCAATGCTTCGGACCAAGCCCAGCAAACCATGCTTGCTTACAACGTAATGGACTGAATTGCGCTGGGCCGCGACCGACTGTGCCGAGCCGGTAACCACAATGGCCCCGCCTCCCCGCCGGATCATCTCGGGAATGGCGTGCTTCGACATGAGGAAAGCACTCTTCAAATTAATGTTCAGAACTTCATCCCATTCCGCCTCGCTTGCGCTCGTCGCGGTTCCGTAACGCTGAATGCCGGCGTTGCTGACTAGAACGTCCAGCCCTCCGAATTCGGCGACAATTTGGGGTATAAGCCGTTGTACTTCGCTCCCCTTGCTGACATCCGCGGAAAACAAAACCGCCTTCCGACCGCGTCCCTGAACCTCAGAAACTGTCGTTTCGCCCAGCTTCCGGTCTCGATCCACGACAGCTACAGCTGCATTGCGCTCCGCGAATTCCCGCACGCAAGCTTGGCCGATTCCGGAGGCTCCACCCGTTATGACGACAACCTTGCCTTCGAAATTCATCAGAATTCTCCCGATCCGCGGGGAATCGATGATTTATATCTTCCCTTGCGGCCCGGCTCGAAAGTCCCGCCCTTCCACCGGACGTTGTCAAAGACTTCACCTGCAAAACTCATGATCGCTGGTGCCACAAGAGCTGACCTTTGATCTTCAGATCGAGCGCGGCTATGTGGTCACGGCCAAGATTGCTGACGAACAACTGATCGAAGTTTGGTCCCCCAAAAGCGCAGTTTGTAGGCTGACACAAAAGCAAGTTCTCGGGGTCCTGGCACAAAAGCTCCACATTCCGTTGTAAGTCCACCCGATAAATGCAATTCGAGGCATAGGTGGTCACGTACAAGTTCCCGCGGGCGTCAAAAGCCAGCCCGTCTGGGATACGCGCAAAACCTTCAGCAAATACTTCGGGAAGACCGCTTCTGCCGTCCGGGAGGATTTCGATCCGCAATACGCGATCCAGATTGCTTTCCACGACATACAGGTATCGCTCAGCTGCATCCAGCGCCAGGCCGTTTGCAAAGTGAAATGGACCGGGCGAAAAGATTTCGGCTTCGCAGCCGGGCCGCCACCGGCAGACCAAGCCATTCGCCTCTTTCCATTTGCCCGAGTCGCTGAAGTAGAGATTGCCGCGGGAGTCGAAGACGCTGAAGTTGGGATTCACGAGCGGGCGTCCGTCGGCTTGTTCCGCGAGCACGACCACGTCGCCGCGCTGCGACACACGAAGCAGTGAACGGCGGCCGATGTCGCAAACGTAGATATTCTCGTCGCGGTCAAGCGTGATGCCCAGGCAAAAGCCGCCTGTTGCCGCAAATTTCTGCACTTTCATCCCATCGGCAGAAATGCGATAGACCTCTCCTGTCTCGCCACCTGCATAAATGGATCCGTCGCGAGCCACGGCAAGGCCCTCTGGATGATTCAGCTGGCTCACCAAGTTCCGCACTTCGGAAATGGGATAGAGCATCGTTCTTATGCCGCTGTCCTGTTATTCCTCGGAACTGCCATGTTTAGGCTGCAGCCTTCGGAAGAGCTCGAATTCTTTTTCTGCTTCGGCGGCCTGATTCAAACGGGCCAGCAGACCTCCAAGCAGAAAATGAAATCGGTAATTTTGCGGATCGAGCTGCACGAGTTTCTCCAGAGTTTCCCGCGCCCCGTTCAGCTTGCCGTCGCGAATCTGGAGCCGCGCATAATATTCATTGGCCGAAATGTTGCGAGGATCGTGGGCGAGTGCGCTTCTGATCAGCGCCGAGGCATCCTGGGGGTTGCCTGCTTCGAGGGCATAACGCCCGAGCTGAGCCTCTGCTTCGGCGTTTTTCGGATCGAGACGAAGGACTTCGGCTAGCGCCGCTCTGGCATTTTCGGTTTGCGCCATATCCCCATAAGCCCGGGCAAGCGATAAACGGGCGCTTAGGCGTCTTGGATCGAATCGGAGGCACTCCTTGTAGGCCTTCACGGCATCCTGCAGTCGATTTTGGCTCGCAAGGAGGTCGCCCGTTGCCTCGCGAAGGGCAGGGTCAGACGGATGAACGCTAAGCGCTAAAGTCAGCACAGAGTTGGCCCGCTCGAAGTTCCCGTCGTGCATCAATTCTTCGGCCAGCGCATAGGAGATATCGGTGCGGCCTGGGGCCTTACCCTTTGCCTCATTCATCCAATCGGCTGCTGCCTGGTGCCGGCCGATCGCTGATTCAGCGAGCCCGATGCGGAAGTAAGGCTCGGGGTTCGCTGGGTCGTCCCGGATCGCGGCGCTATATGCGGCGTGCGCTTGGTCGAAACGTCCTAGCTTGGAGTAGGCCATGCCTAGATTAATGTTCGCCGCCCCGTCTCGTTCGACAGGTGGAATGGCCTCAAACTGTCCCGCGGCCAAGTGGTATTCGCCATGCTCAGCTAGAAGCAGGCCTAGAGAAAAATGAGTCTTCGAGTCCACACCCGGGAGACTTGCAAGTTGGATTGCCGTCTGTTTTGCTTGGTTCGCTTTTCCTGCGCCGTAGTAAGCCTCTGTTAATTCGAACAGTTCAAGCGGATCTTGCGACCGCTGGAACGCTCCAGCATCAAAGTAGAAAACTGCGCGCTGGTACTGTTTCTTCCGAAGATAAAAGCTGCCCAGGTTCAGGCAAGCCGTGGGATTTCCCGGATCGAGCTCCAGCACTTTTTCAAACTCCGCAATGCCAATCGTTTGCTTCCCCGACCGGATGTAACTTGCCGCAAGGTTATTGCGAAAGCGAGTATCGTGGGGATCTAGCCGAATCGCACGGCCGAAGGCAGCCTGCGCTTCGTTGTGATGTCCGTCGCCGTCGTAAGCAAGTCCCAACCTGTTCCACAGCTCGGGCACATCCGGACAGCTGCCCACGGCTTCAGCCAGGAGTTGCTGAGCCTCGCTGGAGCCGTGTTGAGCCAGGAGCTGCTTTCCTTTTTCGAGCGCCGCCGTGCAATCCGCGTTTCTAGATGCCCCCTCTGACGGAAAGCCTTGACCAGCCACGCCCAGAACCGCGGTGGTGAGGCCAAACATAAAGACAAAGATGCCGGCGGCGGCTCTCAGCACCGCTCCAACTCCGTCCATCACGCAACCTCAGCGATTACCTGTCGAAACAACCACGAGAGTTTCCGTTAGAGAGTCCTTAGCAAATTGCTGCAGATCTCGGTCGCCCTGCTCCTGAACCTGGGCGAACAATGCGTCGGCTTTGGCTCCTTCGCCCTTCCGCTGATATGCCCGCGCCAACAAGTAAGCGATGGAACTCGAGTTCGGATCGATGGACCGCGCATGCTCAAGATCAACGAGCGCCGTCTTGGCGTCCCCTCGGGCGAGTTCCAGTTTCGCCCGATCCACATACGCGTGGGCGAAGTTTGGCTCGAGTGAAACTGCTGTGTTAATCGACTCCAGCGCTTCCTGGAACTCCGAGCCTCCTGGAGCTGCGCCCTTTTGAATCAGACTTTCCGTCAGGAAGTAATAGCAGCGCGGGTCGTTAGTCCCGTGGACGGCAGCCTTCCTGAGTGATTGAATAGCGCCATTCAGGTTCCCTTCTTCCAGTTCGGAGATGCCCATCGCCAGATAACCTCCGTAATCTTCCGGCGCCATCTCGATGGCACGCTGATAGTCCCGCTTCGCTTCGTCAAAGCGCGCTGCGAGCGTATAGGCGATTCCCCGACTTAGGAACAATTCGTGAGCTTGCGGGATTCTCGCAATGCCTTCTGTAAGCATTTCCGCCGCAAGCTTGTAGTTCAAGTGCTGGCTCGCCAGCGTGGCAATGTTGAGGTAGTTCCGTGGGTTTGTCGGATTTTGGAGGATGCCTTCCCGGAAGGCTTCATACGCCTCCTGCGTCTGTCCGCTCTTCTCTTCGGCAACACCCAGCAGGCTGTAAAGCTCGGGCTCGGTTCCCCCCGTCGCAAGAACCGGTTTGAGCGTCTGGATGCACTTTTGATAGTCCCGCTCGTTGAAGTAGGCCAAGGCCAAGCCGTAGTTGCGCCGGAACCGGTCGGGGTAATCGGTCGGCAGTTTGTTGAACTCTTGGATAGCCTCTTTCGAAAGCTTGGCCTGCCCGAGCATCCACGCCAACTTAAAGCGCATGTCATTTGTAAGGTCGGGCCGCCCCACAAGGTCTTTCAGAGTTTCCGCGGCTCGTGCGATGTCCCCAGTGTTTAGCTGTGCTTCGGCGCCCATAAGCGCTAGGCTTGGATCGGCAGCCATCTCGGCGGGAATGCGAGAAAAATAGGCGAGCGCCGCTGGATAGCTTTTTCGTTCCAATTCATATTGTCCAAGAATTGAATTAACCGGGCCGTCGTCGGGATGCAAGACGATCAACGGCTCGAGCTCCCCTGCGGCGTCCTGCTTTCGACCCTTGCTCCAATAAAGAATGCCCAGCTCCCGGCGCGCCAGCCAGTAGCTCGGGTCGACGGCAAGCGCCCTCTTTAGGGTATCTATGGCTTCATCGGACCTACCCATCAAAGCCAACGCAATGCCTTCGCCGCTCAAAGCGTCGGGGTTAAGAGGGCTCTGCTTCTCGAGGAGGCGAAACTCGGCGAGAGCTTCACCGTAGCGCTTTTCATGAAGCAGCAGCATTCCTTGCTGAATCACCGTATCTGCCTGTTGGCGTGACGAAACTTCTTTCTCGTCCCGTTTCTGATTCGTCGTTTGCGCTTGAGGCTGGGAGGGCGCGATGAGCGTGATGGAAACCACAAAAGGGATGTGACACAGACGCAAGACAGCTGCTCTTCGTCGAGCACGCCCACGTTTGGATCCGGTCATTCTCACAAAGCAACGCCATGCGGCAAAAGACTTCAGCATACCCGGAAGCTCCAACTTATCGTGGCGCAGAGCGACAGGAAGAATCTCGAGCATGCGAAGCACTAAGACCGTTCGCGAATTTGACTTGAAGAATTCTCACTCGTTTCCTGCGCTCCCCGGTTGTCCAGGCAGCCTTCTGCGTCATCCTACCAGAGAAGTTTCAGCGAGAACTGAATCTCCCGCGCCGATGCGGCGCTGAAAATCTCCATAAATCCGGGAGAACCGACCCCGGTCCTCGATTCACCACCCAAGGTGCTGAAGCCTCCGCTGGCACCTCCGCCCGGAGGGGCAAAATTTACGTTGTTGAGGACGTTTAAGAACTCCGAGCGGAACTGGAAGGATTTCGACTCTGCAAACTTGAAGCTCTTAAACAGGGCAAAATCCAGGTTTTGCAGCTTGGGGCCCCGAAGCGTGTTGCGCCCGAGCGTCCCGAATGTGAAAGGCGCGGGAAGCGTGAAAGCCGCTGGGTTGTACCAGGCGTGTGGACCTTGCTGGAATCCAGGAGGCAGAAGCGGGACGCCGGAAACCGGATTGGCCCGCTGCGTTTCGCTTGATGGATTAATGTTGGCATTATCAAACGGGACGGTAACCGTAAACGGCTGACCGCTTTCGAGCGTCAGAATGCCGCTGATCTGCCAGCCTCCGATGAGCAAATCGCCTGCCCGCCCGACGTTGCCCCCAAGGGGCATGCCTTTGCCGAAAGGAAGCGCATATGCATAACTGAAAACAAAGATATGCGGAATATTGAAATCGCAAGCGCCGTAATCCGCCTTGACGTTGTAAGGGTTTTGAATACTGCCAGACTGTCCTTCGTCCTGAATGGACAGGCAACGAGACCAGGTGTAGGAACCGAGAAGTGTGAGGTTGTGCGAAAGCCGCTGCTCTAGTTTAGCCTGAAGGGCATTGTAGTTGCCCACTCCAGAATTGAAATCTGCCGGAAACTGACCAAAGAAGGGAAACGGTGTACGAGGAGCAACGGGACCGGGCCCCATCTTGCTCGGGAGCGGCGCATTGTACATCGGTTGAATGAAAAGATGCCGGCTCTCTGACCCGACGTAGTTTACCGTCGCTGTCAAATTCGGCGTTATCGCGTGCTGAACGCCGAAATTGTACTCCATGGCGTAAGGAATCCTCAGGCGCGGGTCCGCACCGAACGCGATGGCGGGAGTAGGGTTGGCCGGCGGCAGAAATGAGCTTGCTGGGGGAAGCGCGTTCCAGAACAACGATGGCACCGCGCGGTTCAGGCCCCCCTCGGAAATCCCTGCGCCGAACGGCCAGGCAATGCGGGGATCCTGGGATTCCTGAACAAGGGTGTTGTTATGGTCTGTGAACATGGCGAAGGCTCCACGGACCACCGTTCGCGGCCGAGCCGAATATGCGAAACCAAACCGTGGCTGCCATCCATCGTACTTGGGATCGAAATAGGTTTTCCTCACGTTCGGGAAGGGCCAGGACGGAGGATTGGGATTCGACGCCGTGGGCGGCTGGACAAAGGGAACCGGTATCAGGAAACAGGACTGTATGACTTGATTGATGTCCGATTGGGTTTGGAGGCTTCCGTCCGGGGGAATGGGGCACTCTGGATTCCAGCCCGAAACCTGGTCATTCTTGTAGTGTGCGGGCGGAACGAAATCGTAGCGAAGACCAATCTGGATGTTCAGCTTTTTGCTGGCCTGCCATTTATCTTGGATGTAATAACCTTGCCAAGTGGTTCGGTCGTCCGCTGCCGTGTTACCGACGAAGCCGAAAAGGCTGGATGGCGTGTTCAGCAGCATGCTGGCGAGACCGTCCCCGGTTTGCGAGGCGTTCAGACTGTTTCCGTAAGTCGCGCTGCTCGGGAACTGATCAAACCCCACCGATGCTCCCCAACCGTCATCGAAACTGTGAATATGATAGAACATGAAGCCGGCGCTGAACGTGTTCGACCCGCGAATTTTCTGAAAGTCAGCGCTGACTTCGTGGGACCGGATGGGACCGAGTGGGATCGCGAACTGGCCGGTTCCGCCAAGGCGTGGAGCCAGGCTGATTTGGGGAACGATCGGAATGCCGTCCCGCACGGGCTCAAACGCTGCCGTGTTGGTAGCCGCTAACAGGTCTGGGCCACCTGGAATGTTCGTGGTGCCGAAAATCGTCTGCGTGTAACCGTAATGAAAGGACCCCAGGAGCGTAGGGGTGAACAGATGAGTGTAACCCAAGCCAACGACGCGGGCGTGGTTCTTCGAAGTGTTCGCGCCGGTTAGCAGCGAGGTCGCAAAAGTCTCATTCGGCTGGGTGTAATAGAAGGTTCCGTAGAGCGTGTCATTGTTTGAAAAGGTATGGTCTATTCGGACGCCGAATTGATCACTCGAGATAACCTGAGCGCTCGAAGTGGCTAGGTTAGGAAAACTATTCCCGCCCGGGCCGAAATTGGGTAAGGGATAGAAGGCCTTGAGGTAGGCAAGAGCCTGAGCGTTCAGCATGGCGGCCGGAATCGTATTTCCCGGAAAGGGTTCGCGAACAAAACCGCTCGTTTGCGCCGGCAGGCCGGTCACAGGGTCAACAGTGCCCGCCGTTACCATTCGCGTCGTATAAGGGTTGTAGATTTGCCCCACGAATACGGGTCGGCCCAAAGGGTCGACAATGGGCTGGTTGGTCGTAGGATCAACGGCCTGCTGGGTCGTCAGCAAGCCTGAGAAATCTCCGCCCAGCTCACCGGCCGTTGGCACGTTGTTGAAGAGAGTGAACCCTTTGCTCGATCGGAAGCCCTCCCAGTATCCAGAGAAATACGTTTTCGAATCGCGCCCGTTATACAGACCCCAGGGCGTCGGCAAAATCACTGGCCCTCCAACGGTGAGGCCGTACTGGTTCTGGCGGAAGGCGGGTTTCTTTTGCTTTGCGAAATTGTCAAAAAAGTTCGCCGCATCCAACTTGTCATTTCGCAGGAACTCCCAGAGGTCGCCGTGAATTTCATTGCTCCCCGATTTGGTGACTACGTTGACGTTGGCGCCAGACGAGATGCTGAACTGCGCGTCTGTCATTTGCGACTGTACGTTAAATTCCTGAATGGCGTCGGGAGGCGGGCTGATGGCCCAGGTGTTGTCAAAGATGGCGTTGTTGAGAACCCCGTCCAGAGTGAAGTTGTTTTGCTGGCCACGCTGACCATTCACTGACGGGCTGATTCCGCCGCCGCCAATGGGAATCACGAAGAACGATTGCTGGCCGCTTTCCTTGGGAGTAGCGCCAGGAGTCAGCAGCACCAGTTGAGTGAACTGCCGCCCGTTCAGCGGAAGATCAACCACTTGCTTGGAACCGATCACCTGATCCAATGTCGCATTGGCCGTTTCAAGCGCTGGGGGAGCAGACGTAACCTCGACGTGCTGTGTTACTGCACCCACATTTAGCGTGTAATCTGCCTCCACGTCTTGGTTAACGAGGAGTTCGACGCGCGACTGTAACACCTTCGCGAAGCCTGTTTTCGAAACGGTCACGGAGTACTGGCCCGGAGGTAGTTGCGTGATGGTGTAAAACCCTGCCTGGTTGGCGCTGGCGTTCCGCGTCAGGCCGGTAGCTAAATTGGTCACCTCCACGGTTGCCCCAGGGACTACGGCGCCAGTGGAATCAATCACCGTCCCGTGAAAGGCGCCGTTCACAGTCTGCGCCTGGGCAAGTTGTTGCGGCAGGCTTCCCCATGCCGCCGTCGAAAGGACCAGAGAGAGTATCGTTGTCCTCCTTTTCTTCGATGACATGGCTCCTCCTGTAAACCAACGATTCACGACGCGAGAAGAGAAATGAGAAAGTCATTCTGGCGCTGCTACGTTTTCTCTAATTTGCCGCCAGAAATCGCGGGTCATTTCCTCCAGGAATTCCCGGCAAGCCGACGGCTCGGCAGTTTTCACTTTGTTGATAATTTCGCGATGCTGGTGAGCGATAGCCGGCAAGTTAAGCCGAGTGTGGCGAAACGATCGGATCAGAACGTAGGCAAACTGCGGGGTGGCCACGGCACGCAAGGCCTTTTCCACGCACCGATTTCCGGACATCCGCCACAGCGTTTCGTGGAACTCCAAATCGCTCCTGGAGAATGCCCAGAAGTCGCCTGCTTCAGCGCCGGCTTTCATCCCATCCCAGGCCTGTTCGAGGCTCTCAAGATCCTCGCCATTGGGCCTGCCAGCTTCGCGCGCCAGCTGTACGGCTAAACCCTCAAGCTCCATCCTGAAACGGTAGATTTGATTGATGTCCTCTAGCGAGTAGTCCGTTATAAACGTGCCTTTGTTGGGAACCCGAACAACGAATCCCTGGAACTCCAACTCTTGCAGTGCTTCGCGGACAACGTTTTGTGCGACTTGCATCTGTCTGCTGAGCAAGGTTTCGGTCAGTCTCTGGCCCGGCAAAAGATTGCCGCGCAAAATCGCTTCTCGAAGTCTCGTCAGAACCATCTCCCGAAGGCTGACGGGGGTGATCGGCTGGAATTCAACTTTTTCCTTCGTTGTCGCGCTGCTGGCCGGATTATCGATCATTGGTAATCGCCCGGCAGTATGGATCGAGGCAGCTGCGGGTTGCATTGATCTCCGTTATGCGTTTTCTTGATACAGATCAACTGTCGACGGGGTGACATCAGAAAGAGCGTTGGCCGGAAATCAGGTATAAACCCGATTTACACCATCATTCGAGTCGCCCAATCATCCGCAGCCGAAGGAGCCGTCATGATTTCCCCTTGCCTCCGCGTAATCCCATTAGCGGAACCATGGATTGAGTCGAGCGGGGATGTGTCTCCTAGGCCATAGTCTCGTGCTGTCGAAACAACGCCAAGATCCTGAGCCTTCAGCTAGAAACGCGACAACTATGGATCAAGCAAAACTGCGCCTGGGCGGTTCACAAAGCAGCCGCGGGGAGAGGGACTTTTCCCTGTTTCCAGCAGCGGAATACCCCGCCAAGGTCCGCTTGTTCCAACAGGGTAGCCGGGCAGAATGTGCGTACTTTGTCGCTTCGGGAATTACAAAACTAACTTGCATTAATCCATCGGGGAAGGAGCTCATTGTGGGTTTGCGCGGGCCCGGTTCGTTACTCGGAACAGCAGCGGTTATTCTTAGTACGGTTTATCCGGCGACCGCGTCGACTGTGACTCCTTGTAGCCTGAGGCGTGTATCGGCGACCGAACTTGACGGCTTACTAAGCACCAATTTGGACTTCTGCCGGTATTTACAAGAGATGCAGGCGCGAGAAGTTCATGCCCATCTTGAACTTATGATCGATGTAGTCTCGCGGACTGCTCAATATAGGCTCGCCAAACTTCTCTTTGATGCTTTTGTAATTCGCGATATGCACTCGGGAACTGATCGGAGCTTACCGATACCTCTCAAACAATGGGAAATCGCGGAGTTGCTCGCGGTAACTCCCGAGCACACCAGCCGCGTGTTGAGACGATTAGAAAAGGAAGGTTTGATTTCGCGGAAACGAAACATCCTTTTCGTTCTCGACGCCCAAAGACTGGCTTCGTTTCTCGACGGGACATGGCCTCTTCGGTCCGACGACTCACCTCGCGCCTTAGCTGAAGGTCCAGCAGGAAGAATCAAGAGCGGACATCTCTCGCAATGCGTAGCTAATAACGGATCCCACGCGGCGTCACGGCCACCGCACATAGCCGCCCACGAACATATACAAGATTCCGACAAGAATGCGTGATGTCGCCGCAACGAATCGCGGCCTCGCCGCTCAGTGACCGTGGTTCGTGCGTAGCCAATCGATCCGCCAGCACCGGCCGCGCACTGGCACCCAGACGAGCTTCTTTGGCGGTGTCCCTCTCGCGTGGTGGTACAGCAAAGCGGTCCGCTCATAGAATCCGCGAGTGTGCCAGGAATCGCGGAATCCGAACCGGTGGAAATCCAGGTGATGACAAAACTCGTGACACAGAGTCGCTAAGGAAGGTGCCGAAGGAGGTGATCTCTTTGCGTATCGCGGTCCGTTTCCAAACACGGATCACCAGCGTATCCGGGTCGTAGTCGCCAAAAAGCTCGGCAATCGAGCGCTCCCGCGCTCTGAGCGGTCGGGCGGCAACGGACGCTGCATTCCGGCACGCGGTAAAAGTTGGAGGCAATTCGAAGAAACCCCATGCAGGCGCGCTGAACATCTCTGGTTGTACCGTCCTTCATTGCCGCCTCGATCGAGTCTGCGCTGGTTAAAAGCCGTGCGCCGGACGGCAAAGGGGTTGCATTGCGCCGGTCGCTGTCGAGAAAGGATCCGACGTTGCTTTTCCGGGGAGGAGCGTCGGTGAACATTCTTATTCATTGTCTCTCAATTGCGGAAATCGTGCGTTGCGACCCCTGCGCGTACGTGTTGGGAAATCAGCCGTTTTAGCCGCAAACGCTTCTTGCTGCGGATCGAAAAGGCGACTGTTGGAATTCTGGAAGCGCCTGCAGGCGCGTTCCGCGTGGGAATTAGTTCGGACGCAGCTGGCTTAAGCATTGATTGCCGCGTGCAAGCCTGGGATTTATGATACGACTTTGCCGTGGAGGAGTTCGACGACTCCCTTGATGTACTCGGGACGAGCAAAGTCTTGGTCGAACGCGTGTTTGACTTGGTCAAGGGTGTGATAACGATGTGAGAGCAATGGCGCAACGTCTACGGTTCCCCGTTCGAGGAGCTGGAGTGCACGTCGGTAGACTGCTGGGCGGCAGTTCTCGTCAAACCCGCCCGAACCACCGACTGGCGACACGAGGACCGGTTCTTTGTACTGCAGCCCGTTCAGCACGCTTAAGTCGATGCCGCCGTGGCCATGACTGTAGAGCAGCAGCGTACCTTGCTTGCGGAGGACGCCGGGAAGAAGGGAGAAGACGCGTCCGGCGCCCGATGACTCGATCACGAGCTCGGCCATGCGGCCACCGGTCCGCTCACCAACCGCCTCAATGATGTCCTGTGATGCCGGGTCGATGACTTCGGCTCCGAACGCCGCCGCCAAGTCACGTTTCCGCGCGTTTGGCTCGCTCACGAGCAACAGTCCATCGAAACCGAGCACGCGCCGGAGATACTGAGTGAAAAGAAGCCCGGCTGGCCCGGCACCGAGGATCATTGCCGCCCGCACACGCCGCTCGGGTATTTCGGCAGCGAGGCTGTAACGCGCGCTGGCCGCCCGGGCGAGGGCGTTCATGGAATGAACGACGCAGGCAAGAGGCTCAGTCAGCGCTGCCTGCACGGGCTCGAGCTCCGAATTAACCGAAATAGCGTTAACGGCTGGGATGGCGATGAACTCAGCGAGACCGCCAGGAGCGCCTGTGATGCCGTGCTCGGCGTAAAACTCGCATTGATGAGAGTCTCCACTCGCGCAGTATTCGCAGAGCGCTTGCCGCCCCCGGCTCATACAATTCAGGCCCTGATCGATCGCAACGAGGTCGCCTTCGCGCAGATCACTGACCTCTGCGCCCACTGCAACGACCTTCCCTGAGATCTCGTGGCCGAGAATCTGCGGGTGACGAGTGAGAGGCACAGGCTGTCCTCTCTCGTCCATGTTGTAGTTGGCCTCGCCTTGGTATATGTGCAGGTCGGTGCCGCAAAGCCCCACCGCCGCCACGCGGAGCAGCACGTCGCGGGGCCCCAGCTGGGGAGTTGGTACGTTTCGTACCGCCAGAGCCCGCACATCGTGGAGCACGCAAGCCCGCATTGTTTTAAAATCAGGGCTTCTTCCGCCGCCAGTTGTTCTCGGGAAGTCGCAGTGCATATGCCGGGATGCCTTCCGACCTCGTCAAACATCGAGCGAAAGCGCTGGGACTCTGGGTATTCTACATGGAATTATCGGGGTTGCTGAGGTTGGGCGCCGGACCAAGGAGCATCTGGCTCCCAGAAGCCTTTTGCTCGAACCGTCCTGGCTGACATGGACCCAACCCAGCGCCAACTCGTCAATATCGCAGCTCGTAGGTCATACAACCCTACATAGACCGCGACCGCACCAGTAGCGGCTTAGACTCGTATTCGCCCTCTGGGGGCGGTAAACTCGGGCTAGTAAGGGGCTAGTAAGTTCGCTCGGAGCGGGTAGTTTCCGGATTGCCGTCACTCAGCAGGAGGCGCGACGAGGGTTGCTATCGCTGTACGACAGCATCTCCTCTCGCTGGCCGGGCATTCGCTGAAATGTTTATTGTGTCTATGCCCGATCGCCCCCGCAAGCCTGATTGGAATGGTTTGAAATCGTTTGAAATAAGAGAGATCAGGAGGCACTCGCAGCGCGGGCTGCCTGTTGGCTGACCATTTGTTCCTTCATCTTCTGTTGCATTTCCTTAGGTGTGGGTTGTGCAATGTGGGTAGCGACCATCCAAGTGTAACCCTCGGGATCGACAACGGTTCCACAGCGGTCGCCCCAAAACATATCCATCACGGGTCCCTTGGGCGCGGCACCGAGCTTTACGGCCTTGGCAACCGTCTTGTCTGCGTTCTCCGTCAGCAGATACAAACTCGTCGGCGAGGCGCCAATTGTTTTCGCGCTGCGGGAACCCATCTGCGGCATTTCCGGCCCCAACATTAAAGTCGTGCCGCGGAGCGTCAGCTCGGCATGGATCGCCTTGCCGTCTGGACCATTCATGATCCCCCGTTTGGCAAAGCCGAATGCCTTTTGATAAAAGTCGGCTGCCGCTTTCACGTCGGTCACCGTTAACATTGCCGTTACTGAACCGTAGAGCTTTTTATTGAGCGGATCGATTTTTCTGGGCATAACACTCCTTTCGTGAGGCGAGTAATCGAATTGAATTTCGGCGGAAAGTTGCTCATGATGCACCGCTCGAAGAATCTTCTGGGCAGCGGGGGGCAAGAATACTTCAAATAGAAACGTCCGGTCAACGTGCGAGTCGATGGCGCAGCACAACTCGCCGACTCTTCCCACGCCCGAGCGATGCTGACGAATACCAGTGGCGATACTGCTTTTGTACTGTCTGGGCCAAGAGCTATCTCAAGCTACAAATGGTCAATCCAATCAAACCGAGGCTCGGATGGATACCATCCCGAACTTTCAAATCCGGAATCTAGATTTTAGGGACAGTCCGTCACCCTGGATCCGCCGCCTCTGGCCTTCTCTGATCTGCCGTTCGAGATACGCCTTTGTGAAATGCTCGTCGAGGCGCTTCGATTGCCCCATTTTCTGCAGCAACTCTTCAAGCGAAATACCACGATCGCTCATGTCAAGCATGGCCAGAGCCTGCAGAGGTCTAGCGTCCGCCGAGCAGAATCGATGTTCGGGGCATCGGCCTGCCAGCATCAGCGCCAACGCTTCCTGCTCACCAGGATCAATACTTTCAGAAAAGAGGGGATCAAACTGGTTCATCAACTCGGATAGTTCACTGAGATCCGCTTGGAGTTCTTTCACCTTATTCTGAGCAATCAGGGAAGCGAGTTGGATGGGATTGTGCTGCCCCCCGACCACGAAATATTTTGCTTCGTGGCGGGCGACCACCGCGGGAACCATCACTTCGAAAGAGGCGACCATCTGATGCCAAAGTCCGAGTTCGTGGGCTTCAATGATTACGTTCGCATCAAGCAATACTAAGGGCGGCTTCACTGGGTTGCTGCTCAAGTGCTTTCACTTTCCCGCGAAGCTCCGCCAGACTGACCCCGATAAGCTCGGCCAATTTCGCGCGTGATAGTTGCCCCTTTTGAAAGCACAGGAAGCAAAGTCTCACATAGCGGTCGGACAAGTCTTTAGGCTTCCACCATTTGTCCGGCATCGTAGAGCGGTCAACGTCCCGAAATGCAGGGTCGGCCAACACCTTTCTCACATCCTCCGCATCAATCTGTCGCAGGTTTACGAAGCGCCACAGGAGCGCTTCGGTCGAAACATCAAATTCCCGCGCAATCTCGACGAGATCCGCATAGCTGATTTTTCTTTCCTTCAACCTCTCCGCAAAAGCACTCAGCACGCATTCCGCAGGAAGCAGCAAACAAGAAGCAAAAGAGTTCGCAAGCCTCTCAAACCTGTCTTTCAGTTCTTTCTCTCGACGGAGTCGCTCAGGGGGCATAACATTCCACGTCAGCAGATGAAAGAGCTCATGGGCAAAATTGTAGTTGCGCCGCCATGGCGACTCCGAGGAATTCATCAAGATCGCTTGTCCAAAGTCACCCACCGCCGATGCCGCGGAGCCCGACAACTCCTCTCGATAGAAGATTTTGACTCCAAAATCCTCCTCGAGGACCTTCGTCAGCGACGTCGCGGGCACCCGTCCGAGGTTCATCGTCTTACCAACTTCCACTGCGAGTTCAGCTGCCTCACGGTATCCAAGCTCTTCGCCGGATATCTCGGCGGGTCGTAGCCGGGACTTCGGCCGAATCCCGGACAGCTTTTCAACAAGATGGTAGTTGTGCGACAGGTGCAGGAATTCTGTTTCGATCTTCTGGTAGTTGTTCTCGGGCTGCTCTCGCCACAGGACGACGGGTTCCGCGAGAGCATCTTCTTTTAGAAGCTCATTAATGCTCGTGTGCAACACGGAGGAAATCCGGGCAAGTTCCCATGCCTTGACTTGCCGCTCTCCATTCTCGATCTGCGAGATGGTCTGGACGTGTTCGAATTCCAGTAGCGCGCTGAGTTCTTGCTGTGACATACCGAGTCGTTTGCGTGCTTCCCGAACTCGAAGGCCTAACGTTTGATTTAGATTCATTGGAGTCAAGGATGAAGAATTCATTCAAATTACAGCTGGATTATCGTCGAAGCACACTAACAAATCAAGAAAATCTTGAGGCCTACGATACGGCACGCCTAACTCGCTCAAAACAAGGCAGTTAACGCACGTGGACGTCGGTCAAACGGAAGAAGCTGGATCCGACCAAATTCTTATTCGGGCCGATGCGTCTCCAACGAGTGGCGGTTGCGAACGAGGTCACTTCTATCTGTGGCCTTAAGTCTTATACACCCTCGTAGAACTAGTTCTGCGCCGCGACTGTGGACAGGAACTCCTGGGCGTGCGCGAGCTCGACGCGATTGGAGTTGCCGCTGGCGCAAACTTTCAACAGTTGCTGGTAGTAGGCGGTGGCTTTGCCCGGTTGCTTGGCCATTTCAGCAGCCTGCCCGGCTCCGTAGAGTGAATTAAACCGGTAGGGACTGACATAGTGTAACGGGTCGCGATCTTTTCCGTTAACTTTCTCAAATTAGCCTCGGTCATTTACCACCCTGTTTCTCAGATTCCTTCAGCAAGCGCGGAGCAAACGAGCATCCCGGCCGATGCATCCTGAGCCTTTTCGCTCCCTGTCTTCCCCGATTCCAGTTGAGAGCGGCGTGGCACGCTACGAAAATAGGTCGCGACCGCAGCACGCGCTTACCTTTGTGCGTTATCATTGCCCTCGAATCCATAACTGTAGGAGTCCTAGATGCGCCTTAAGCGGCCAGTTCTGACCTACCTCCTTCTTTCGCTGACGTGCACCTTCGCGGAAAGTCAGCAACCTTCGGTCCAGCAGGACTCCCGTTCTGCCAAATCCGCCCGCAGCGAGAGCAACGCCACGGAGCCGTACGTATTTGAGCTGGTTCAAAACAAGATCGCGTTCGAAGCTGATGGTAAGGGTTACCGCGACCTGGTGATGAGAGCCCGCGTCAAGTCTGAATCGGCCGTTCGAGAATTTGGTCTTCTGATCTATCCTTTTGCGGCAAGTTTTGAAACCGTTCAAATTCCTTACGTTCGCGTTCGCAAGCCCGACGGAAGCCTCGTTGAAACACCTGCCTCGGATGTTCAGGAACTCGACTCCGCCGTCAGCCGCGAAGCACCGATGTATACCGATCAGCGGGAAAAGCATGTCGCCGTCAAATCTCTTTCCGTCGGCGATACGTTGGAGGTCAATGTTCACTGGACAATCCATGATCCCATCGCCCGAGGCCATTTTTGGTACGATCATTCTTTTTTTCGTGATGGTGTTTGTCTTAAGGAAATTCTGGAAATTGATGTACCGCACAATCTTCCAGTCAAATTGCGCAATCCCGACTTTCAACCTTCTGTCCAGGACGACGGCGCTCGGCGCGTATACACGTTTGAGAACGTAAATCTCAAGAGGAAGGAAGAATCCAAAATTCCCGCGTGGGAGAAAGGCTACAAAGGCGTCCCGCCTCCGGACGTTCAAGTTTCATCCTTTTCTTCCTGGAAAGAGGTGGGCGACTGGTTCGAGGCTTTGGTCAAACCAAAGTCGGCGGCAACCCCCGAAATCCGCTCGAAGGCGGAAGAACTGACCAAAGGCAAGACAACCAACGAGGACAAAATACGCGCGCTCTACGACTTCGTCTCAACGCGTTTTCGTTATATCGGGATCGACCTAGGTCTCAGTCGTTACACTCCTCATTCCGCCGCTGAGGTTCTTGCCAACCGCTACGGGGATTGCAAGGACAAACACACGCTCGTTGCTGCCCTCCTTCAGGCTATTGGCATATCCTCTTACCCCGTCCTGATTAGTTCAAACTTTCGCATCGATCCAGCGTTTCCCTCGCCCAGCCTGTTCGACCATGTCATTACGGCCCTTCCTCAGGGGGAATCTTTTGCCTTTCTCGATACCACTCCTGAAGTCGCTCCGTTTGGATTCTTGCTCCGCCAGCTGCGCGATCGGCAGGCTTTGATTATTCTGCCGTCTGGCAGTGCCCGCCTCGCCAGCACCCCTGCAGATCCGCCAATCTCAAACTACGAGGTTTTCCGAACTGATGCATCCATCGATGCTAAGGGAACGCTCGATGCAAAGATAAAGATGGAAGAGCGCGGAGATGGCGAAGTTGCCCTCCGCCTCGCCTACCGTTCGACGCCTCAGAATAACTGGCAGGAGCTCACGCAGAGAATCGTGGCTGGAATGGGTTTCGCCGGCACGGTGAGTGATGTCTCTGTGGAACAACCCGAAGATACAGCGCAGGCGTTCTGGGTAGCATTTGCGTACCACCGCTCCGATTTACCCGACTGGAAAGACCGCCGCATTGTTTTTCCCGCTCCGCCCATTTTCATTCAGGAACTGAATGAGGAACAAAAGGTCTCCAAAGATCCCCTCCCATTGGGTTCTCCCCAGGAGGTAACATACGAAGCCACGGTCAAATTTCCAAAAGGCTTTTCCCCGCTGCTTCCCCAGAAAATCGAACGCAAGTACGACTTCGCCGAGTTTTCCGCGACCTACTCCATTAAAGAAGACACGTTGCATGGCACTCTGCATTTCAAGACTTTGTTGCACGAAGTCCCCGGCCCAGATCGTTCCAAGTTCAGTACCCTGGCTAAGGCTATAGAGGACGCGGAGCGCAGCTACATATTTCTCAAGGGGGCTCTTCGAGGGACAGGCGTACTTGGAGGTGTACTTCCCCCGGCCATTCTTTTTGGAAACTCTCCTGCAGCCATCCCCCAACTCGAACAAGCTCTGGAGGCTGACCCGGACAATGGCGCGATCCTTCTTCGGTTGAGCGCGCTGTATTGCGACGCCGGACGCGCCTCCGATGCAGTCGCTCTTCTGAAAAAGGCCATGGAAGCACACCCCGACGTCCCGCAGCACCTCCATGTTGCTTTGGGCAAAGCGTATCTGCGAATCCCTGATGCGGACAAGGCCATCGCCGAATTCAAGCAGGGCCTTGGGGATGACGCCGAGCCCAACGACCTTAACGATGTTGCTTACGCCCTGGCCGAAACCAATGCCCAGCTTCCGCTGGCGCTCGATTATTCCACTCGCGCTGTTTCGGCTCTTTCTGAAAAGACTATGGACATTTCTCCAGAAGATGCAGAGCCTTCCGATTTTTCGCTCATGCTTCAACTGGCTGCGAACTGGGATACGCTTGGCTGGATCAAGTTCCGCATCGCCGACTTTGCCGGCGCGGAGAGGTATCTGCAACCCGCGTGGGAGCTTGTGCAGAGCGCCGTCATTGGAGAGCACCTCGTGGAAACATACGAAAAACTTGGAAAGAAAAAAAGGGCAGCGGCAATTTGCAACATGGCCCTGTCTTCTTACCTGCCTAGTAGAGACCCTGCTACTCGCCAAAAGCTGTCCGACGAGATGAATCGTCTTCGCCCTTATTCGGGCGCCTCAAGGTCCTCCCCTTCAGGCAACGGCGGCATGGCTCTGAGCGATATGCGTTCTCTCCAGGTCCCTTTCCGACCCAAACTCCGGGCCAATTCTGTCAGCGCGAATTTCGTGATCTCAATCAGCAATGGCCACAAAACCGCCGGTGCGGTCTTCCAGACTGGGGCCGAAGAGTTGCGGGATGCTACCGCCGCTTTGGCCGCTCTTAAGTATCCTCAGTCGTTTCCAGACAACACTGCGACCCGCGTAATCCGCAAGGCAATTTTGAGTTGCTCCATTTATTCCAAGAGCTGTACGCTCGTTTTAATGCTCCCCACGGACGCTGCCGTCCCTGTGCCTTTCCAGGTTGCCGCGCCGACGAATCAGGATTAAGCGTGTCGCGGCCCGCTGGATGACCACGTTTTCGCTGCATGTAGCGAGCACCCCAGGGATATCGACCGTTGCCTATGCAACCTAGGATCCTATCCCGCCACCTTTGGGGGAAAAGAATCTGAGAAACCGGCCCTGCGTGAATTTGGTTATATGAGGAAAAGCATTGCGACCCGTTACACGTGGCGCCCATGGCTTCGTTTGCGCAATCCGATTCGGCAACCACGACTCCATTAAGCACGTGGTGGTAATTTTTGATGAAAACATAACTTTTGATCTCTACTTCGCTACATACCCCGTAGCGGCGAATCCCCCAGGTGAACCTACGTTCACCGCCGAACCGGGCACCCCTTCCGTGAACGGCCTTACCGGTTCTCTTCTGACGAACAACCCGAATGGCACCAATCCAGCGCGCCTGGATCGCAGTCAGGCAATTACTTGCAGCAACAATCATAGTTACACGCCGGAACAGGCGGCAGCGCACGGCGGATTGTTAGACAAATTTGTCGCCACCTCTTGTGGCGGGTCGAGGATCAATTTGAACTACTTCGACGCAAACACAGTGACCGCGATGTGGAATTATGCCCAGCGTCCACTAGGAGCTTCATGCGCGAGGCAGAGTAACTTCGCGCTCTTCGGCAAGCCACGCGGCGTAGCGCAGCGCTTGAAGAATGTCTTCACGCTCCAAATAAGGATAGTCCGCCAACAACTCCTCGATGGTATGGCCAGCACCGATCTGTCCCCACGATCATGCCGACCGTGACACGCATGCCTCGGATGCAGGGTTTTCCGCCCATCACGGTGGGATCACGAGTAATGCGATCCAATTGCGCCATAGACGTCTCCCGCCAAAATGATGCGTAGCATTGAGAATAGCATGCCTTGGTCTTGGCGATCCTGACTAGTTCGTGGCAGCGATTCCGCAACCGACTCGTCGGAAGTTAAGTTATACAAATATGAAGCACAATCAAAGGCCGCCACGTCTTTGATCTCGGCCGTCGTCCACTCTTGTCCCATCTGCTTCAGCAAATTCTCAGCAACAACGAAGCTCATTTCTTCTTCAGCTCCGCCTTCAGTTCAAGATGACGTTCACGTGAGTCGCCCCCGACTCCTCTTCGGGCTCGGATAACGTAATCGAGGCGCCACGATAAATTGACGTCCAACGAGCGGTAATAAAGAGGCTTGCCCAGGTTGCTGATTTCGTAGCGCTAAAATTCCTGCTCCGTTAAAGTGCCACAGCGGTGGCAGAGGAACGAGCGTTCCCACCGGGAGTATCGGCGCTTGTGCGTGAACTGATTGTGCCTCCAGAAGAGAACCACAAACAGTAGGAACATGACGGCAGATAACCCCGAGAAAAGAATCAACCGAGCCGACCAAGAATCTTTGGTAACAATGTTGATGTAGAAGACGATCCAGCCGATCGAGAGAAACACCACCACCCACCAGAGAGTCAGCTTGCGATACGACCACTTCACTGGAGGAGTTAGCTGCTTCGACAGAACGGACTGATGAAAACCACGAGTGGTTGCCTTTCCGATTACGAAATCCGGGCCATGGCCGCCAGCCGCGACAGCGCGCCATCGAGTGTGGGCAACTGTACAAAAGAGTCCTTCTTGGTAGGCGAGAGAAACCTTCTTGAGGTCTGTGCTGTTGCAGTTCGGGCAGCGTAAGCATGCGCTTTAAGTTTAAGCCAGGCGGAGCTGGGTCGGTTGCGCCCGCGTTTGGTGTTGGCGCACTAGCGCGTCACGCTAGTCATCGCGTTGTCCTTTCGTCTTTGTTCGTTTGCCCTTACCCCAATAGCGTGCAGCCTTGTGCCGCCTAAGCTTGGCCAAGTCTGCTTCAGACCAGAACCTTAAACGGACACCAGAAATCACCTGCACAGCCGGTTCCGGGACGAGCTTGTTGCGAATCCAGCGGTGCAGTGTGCGACGGTCTACCCCTAATAGCCGAGCCGCTTCAGAAATGGAGTACGTTCGCATTTTAATGATGCCCCATGGTGTGACATTTGTCAGCCATAATCTTAAGCGCGTGCGATCACCGCCTCAATGTGTCGCCGAGACCATGGCAAAGCCTATCGTAATTCCAAGCCTGCGGGAAACCTTTGCAAGCATCCGCAGTGTCGAAGGTTTATTTTTTGGGCATTAGTACTATTTACGAAAAATTGCTTCGCCTGCATGCTGGTCCGGTAGCAGCATTTCGCAACCCCAACGGTAAGTCTGGTGAGGATTCGCAAGAATGTCGAACACGGGTCCATATCGGTGAGCAACATTTCCGCCGCCGCGTGGCCCGCGTTCACTTGCCTGCAATCTGTTGGAGGAGCTTCACTATGCTTCCGACTGCCTGTGTCATGAAACTTTTGACAGATGAAGCGGAGACGTTGGAGGGAGACGCCCGCCGAGTCGAGGCTATGCTTCCGAAATTGCCTGACTCGGAGCGCGAAGAGTGGAAGGAAACCGCGAAGGAATATCGGGAGCGGGCTAGCGACTACAAATCCATCATCGAGGCGATAAAAGGGAATCGCGCAAAACACTGATTCCGTGAACGGGACGTATGTAAACGATGAACGGATTCAAGCCACCGACCTGGAGTACAAAACGAAGTGCGCGAGGGGCGCGCCTCCCTTTTTGCATCCTTACTGTCGTCGGCGATGTGCTCGACGATGGAGAGCTGCATTTCGTAGAGACAGCACAAACCTTTGAAGCCGCAAGACGGCGTATCGACGCACTCGCAAAGGTCCGGCCACATCAGTACGTCATCTACAATAGAGAAACGGGAGAACGCGTCTTCATTACCCCAAAGCCCGCATAAAAACCTTCGTACTGTAATATGGGCTGCGAACCTGAGCCAGCTATCCTTTGGCTGGAGAAGCCTTCCACGCTGTTACACCCGATCGCAGTGGCGCTGGTTGTGGGTACATACGTCTAGAAGACATCCGGCTTGAGAAAGCCGGCTAAGGTGTAAATCCTTCGGACCCGTGTTCGAGCAAAATCTTCACGGCCGCCCACGCTCTCTCTGGTACCAATTTCACTGCGTACGCAGGTTATCCAGGTAGTAGATTCCCCCTCCGCTGAAGTAAACCCACATTCCTTGAAGGACAGTGGTGTCGACTGGCAATGAACCCAAGCATGCGGCAGTCGACGTCAGCAAGGTCCCCAAATCCACCGTTATCGTTGTACTGGTGTTGGGCTGGATGTAGCCAAAGCTGGTTTGGCACCAGTGGTAATCCTTCCCAACCTGAAGCGCCACCGCTTCCGAAGTGCCCGCCGAGGTGGTGGTAATGTCCATTAGAATCTGGTGCACATTTGACAAGGGCAGCGGGAGCGGCGGCACTCCGTAGGAAGGGCCGAACCAGCCGCCCCCGGTCGTGGTAATCTGCAGACTGTGTGTGCAATTCGTCGCAAACAACGTGCTCTGCGCCGTTGTCCCCGCACCGGCATTGAAACTAGCCGCCGTCCAGGTATCGGTGCCATCTTCAAAGTTATATAGCTCTCCGGGAAGCCCCTGCACTTTCACGATGATGTTCGCCGGGTTGGATACTCGTCCGGCCACATCCGTATCCGTGTACGGCGTGCTCAGGTTGCCCGAAACGCAGGTCGATGCCGGCGTGAACCGCACGTTTCCGCCGGGGAGCACCTCGTAAGTTCCAAACTGCGTCGTGTAGCTCGTGTGCTGGCCGGGGGTCGACGGATCCAGGTTGATCGAGTCCACATCCAGGGGCGCGGTGTAGGTAATGTCGTTGGCCGTGACATTCAGCGTCACTGGTGTGTTGTTCGGTGTGGTTGCGGTATCGTTGTCCGCCACCGGCGGGTAGTTGAAGGGCGAGAGGAACTCCATGGTTTTTGCAAAATTCGTAAACGCAATGCACACCGGACCCGGGCAATAAACGGTGTATCCGTCGTAATCCGGGTAATAACTCCCGTTGTCCTGCTTATCTGAGAGGATCCAGTAGAGCGCGCCGGCTCCGTTGTCCTGCAGCACGGTTTTCTCCCATTCGAAATAAATGGGATTACGCAGCGCCTTATTCAAATCCCCAAACTCGCCGAGAATGGCGCGGTCGCCGAGCCGCTGAGAATACTGAATGTGCGACGCGATCCACTGGGTGCCCCAGGACGGGTCCTTGCCCCAGGAGTCCGGGTACAAATGGAAGGACATCACATCCATGCTGGGCAGGGAGGCCAAGGCAATCGTATCCACTCCCTGGCTGCAGTTGAGGGTGAAGTCCGAAGAGGTCGGATCAAGGCAGTAAAAGCCTTCGTCTCCGGCGGACAGCAGGTGTTTAGGGTCGATATTCTTTACGAATGTGCTGACGTCCGCGGCCCAGTTGTTTAGGGTATGCGTTGTGCAGTTGCCGGATGTCGGGTAGGCTCCTCCTGCGCCACAACGCGGCTCGTTGGCCAGTTCCCACCCCAGGATCGTGGCGTCGTCCTTGTACTGCAGGCCGGTATAGGTGTTGGTGCGATTCAGCAAGTGGGCGATCCAGTCTTTGTACCATTTCCGGATGGTAGGATCGGTGTAGAACTGGTCGTGATACTGCCCTCCGAGCCAGCGCACATACTGATCCATCCCGCCGAAGCTGTTCCAGTTATTCACGAACGGGATGATCACCTTCAAATTCTGCAGCCCCGCCTCGTAAATGACGTAGTCGAGGTGTTCCAAGCCGTTCGCTCCGTCATTGAAAGCGGGCGCGCTGCCATCCCAGTAATGGAAGTAGACTCCATTGTGGATCCCATCCACGGAATTGGAGCCGTTCTGGTTGCCGATGTCGATGAACCCCCAGAATCGGAAGACATTGAAATTATGCTGCGCCGCGGTCGTGAACAGTTCATTCACCATCGTTTGCGACGCATACATCGGATAGTAATTGTTCGCTCCGGCCACGCGAAACGGCTGGCCGCGATGGTGAAGTTGCCGGCCGATGCGGTTCACAAAATGGCGGCCCAGTGCGTCTGTTTCATCGGGAACGCCCTGTTGCGCCTTTGCTACAGGCTGTAGACCGAGAAGAATTGCTGCCAATCCTGGAAGAATCGACCGATAACACTTCATGCGGGAAACTCCTTGTGCGCCGGTTATCTTTATCGAAAGCTGGCGAAGTAAGTGACAGGGCGCACGTTCCTTACCATCGCCGAAGCTCTGGCTATACGCAACCTCGCGGACACCGTTCGGCATTGGAAAGCCCGTATCCGGAGATCCGCACCTCCGAGCGCGGAACCCTTCTCCGTTTCGGCGGAGGTCAGTTTCCGGTGGACACTGCCAGACCGAGAATCATATGTCAAATGGTACCCATGGGAGGCGTGGGAGGATGAAACGCCCTGGCTGCTAAGACAGCGGCTTTTGCGGCTGCCGAAATCCGAGGGTAACCGGGAGTCAGCTCGGTGCGATCCGTCTGGCGAGCCTACGCTGGTCTGGGATAGTTGGAGAGAATCGCCGGCTGTTGCATCGCCGTGAGATTCTGAAATCCTCCGCCGCTCCTGCAAGAAAGTTCTTTATTGATGCGAGAAACGGATGCGTGTCCAAAGAATATCAACACGAACTTGCCGTCTTCCGACCTAGAGACTAAATATCTCCGAAAGCAGCCATTGTGAAGTGGGGTACCGAGTCGCTGGTGTGATCCCCCGGTTCGCGATTCGTTGGCATCGCAGAACTGTGGACCATCCAAGGCTTGGCAGCACTCGAGTCAAAGAAAAAAGCGCTATTTTGGACTGTTTTTCAGGTTGACAGCATCGAAAAGCTTTATCAGAATCCGGCCGAATGTGAAGTTTGGGGTCGTTTTGCCGAGGTCAGCGCGGTTCCACATTGCTGGAGCAAGCGTGCTGATGCGATTTCCCAACAAGAGAGAAGCGTGGAGGTGTGCTTTATGAAGCGCGTGTCTTTGCTTGGGCCTGTTGCGCTGCTGTCCGTCGGGTATGCTCAAATCACCTCGGCGCAAAACAGCGGAGCGATTACTGGGACCGTAGTGGACCAAAAGGGCGGCGTGATTGTCGGCGCTTCTGTGCAAGGCGTGGATGAGAGTAAGGGGATTGTCATGGCAGAGGCGACCACGGGGCGGGTCAGCGCGAAAGGCATGAAGGAGCTCGAGCAGAAAGGAATCGTGCTGGATTCGCGGCAGGTTCTGGGGCTTAGCCAGTTGATGATGAGGGTCGGTGCCGCGAGCGAGTCGGTGACCGTGGAAGCCACGACGCCGCTCGTGGAAACTGCGACTTCGGATCATGCTGCGGTTATTGACTCGCGGCAAGTGACAGAAATCAGCATGAACGGGCGGGACTTCCAGTCGCTGGTGCGCACCCTGCCTGGAGTCGTGTCGAACGATTCTTCGGATTTCCGGCTGGCGTTCAACAACACAGACTCGTTTCACGTGGACGGGTTACGAGGCAGCGATAACAATGTTTTTTTGGACGGGGCGATCAATACGGACGTCGGCGCCAATGATGGCCAGTACACGCAGTTGAGCATGGATGCCGTGGGAGAATTCAAGCTGCAGACGAGCAACTTCGCCGCGGAGTACGGCCGAAACCCGGGCGTTCTTCTGGCGATAAACACGAAGAGCGGAGGGAAACAGTTTCATGGCACGGTGTGGGAGTTCAATCGCGAAGACGGGTTTGACGCGAACCAATTCTTCAACAAGGTTGACCCGAACGGGCTGCATAAGAGCGTGCCTAACGCCAATGGCAAGCTGCGATTCAACCAGTTCGGGGTCAACCTTGGAGGACCCATTCCCGTGTGGAAGGCCTCACCCTGGCACGCGTCGAAGATGTTCTTTTTTTTCAATTATGAAGGCACGCGTGCCGGTCGGCCGAATGGTGGCACGAGCTACAACATGCCTAACCCCGCATGGCTGGGAATGGGGACGGCCAACGGGAATGCCGATTTTTCTTCGGCGTTCACAGGGACAAACATCCCCACCATTGCGCCAACCTGTCCGAATCAAAACATCGATACGGGCACGGTGTTTGAACCCGGTACGATTCAGCGCAATGCCAGCCAGCAGCTTACTTGCGGAACGCCGTTTCCCGGGAACATCATCCCAAGCTCGATGTTCAGCTCCCAGCTAAGCGCGTGGGTGAATTACCTCAAACCGTTCTACAAAACGGGTGCATTTCTGGATAAAACGCCGGGTAACGCAGGCCAATTTATCGTGCCATTCCAGGACAACTACACCTTTACCAAGGATCAAAAGATCGTTCGCTACGATTGGAACATCAACGCCAAGACCAACTTCTTCTTCCGTTGGGTGGACGATTCGCAGCGCGAAGCCCAGCAGTTCGGGATCTTCAGTTGGGGCACCTTTCCAGGGGTGCCGGAATATCGCAAGAAGCCGGGGTCAAGCTGGTCGTGGAACCTGGTAAACGTCATTTCGCCCTCGGTCACCAACGAATTCATTTTCGGCTACAACCATCTTACCCAAGTGGTAGATCTCAGCGAGGCGCAGTCCGTCACCGATAAGACCGGGCTCGGCTTTACCTACGGGGATCTGTTCCCGAGCGCCAATATCCGGAACTTGGTGCCTGGGGTAGTGGCGGACTTCGGCAGGCTGGTGCACCAGAGCTTCATGCCCGGATGGACCAGCGAGGCTCGGCAGTTTACTTGGACCGACAACGTGACCAAGACTACGGGGCCGCACGTAGTGAAATTTGGCGTGTTCTTCGATTACAACCAGGCAGGCCAACAACCCGCGACGCAAGAGACTCCCGTCTTCACCTTCGCAAGCCAAGGCAACAACAGCTTTGTGAGCGATACGAATAACGGGGTGGCAAACCTCGTTTTAGGCAACTACTTCAACGTCACGCAGGGGAACGGCATCTTTTTCGGCGCCTTCCGTTTCCATCAGTTTGAAATGTATGGACAAGATACTTGGAAGCTAAACAGGAAGCTGACGCTCGATTATGGGTTACGCTGGGCTTATATCGGGCCGACCTACACGGTCAAACCTTTCTTGCAGTATTACTTCGATCCTAGCAAATACGATCCGGCGCAGGCCGTCACAATCGATACGCGCCAGACTTATGTTCCCGGCAACATCTTCCAGGGAGCCATTTGCACGATCAACACGCCCGCGACTCCGGCGGGCGATCCCGACACCAGCCCTAACCCGTGTGCGGGATTGACCAATTTCGGCAACCCCTACAACGGCATGGTGCAGGAAGGCAACGCCATACCACCAGGCTACGTCGACCACAAATATGGGAACATTGAACCTCGCGTCGGCTTCGCCTATGATCCGGCGGGCAATGGCAAAATGGCCATTCGAGGCGGCTTTGGCATTTTCCACGAACGCATTCGCCAAAATGTGAACAGTTTTGATGGTCTCGGCAACCCGCCGCTGGCCTCCCAGCCAACTATCTACAACGGACGGATAGACACCCTCACCTCGGCTGCCGTGTCACAAGGCGCCCTCCAGGTATCGTCCCTTCGGGTCCTGGCCAAAGACGGGAAGATCCCCACGTTGTATGCATGGAGCCTGGGCGTGCAGCGAGAATTGCCGTGGAAGATGGCTCTGGACGCAACCTATGTGGGGAACCTGGGGCGCCATCTGCAATACATCACGGATCTCAACCAACTGCCGCTGAGTAGCACCACCGGAGGTATTACCACGCCTCCGCCGAATAACACCTGGCTGGCCATCGCCCCGTATAAAGGCTACTCCCAAGTGAACTATACCGATTATGGCGCGAACAGCAAATACAACGCCTTGCAATTGAGACTGTGGCGGCGGTTCACCAAGAACCTCACCATGAGCGCGGACTATACCTACAGCAAGAACATCGACCTTAGCGACACGGACGACACGTTCGCCTCCGTGCGAGACCGCTTCCATCCGAAACTGGACTACGGGCCGACCGGCTGGGATCGTCCAAACGTCTTTAACGTGAATTACGTTTACGATTTCCCCGACTTTCGGAGCAAGAACGCGTTCATGCGCGATGCCCTAGGCGGTTGGGAATCGTCCGGTGTGATCCGGGCCTGGAGCGGCACACCCTTTCCTATGACGTGTGGAGGCGATTCCGGGGAAACCGGGAGTGTGTTTAGTGCGGCCAGCCCATTCTGTGATCGCGTTGGCGGGCAGCCAGTTTATGCACCGCAGCATAGAGACACCCTTGGTACTCCCGGCTCCCTCATCCAGTGGATCAACCCGTTAGCCTTCGCCGAGCCGCTGCCGGGCACCGTTGGCAATACCACCAGGAATGAGTTCCGCGGGCCGAGTTATCAGAACTGGAATTTGTCGCTCTTTAAGAATTTCAACTTCTCGGAGAGCCGGCGACTCCAGCTTCGCCTGGAAACGTTCAACACCTGGAATCATCTCCAATTTGCGGGCGTCAACAATAGCATATCCACGCAAGGAGCTGGTTTGCCCACAAATGCGTCCTTAGTGGGCAATTCCGGCAAGATTAACAGCACACGGGACCAGCGGCAGATCCAGTTGGGAGCAAAATTCTACTTCTAACGTCAACGGCGGTTCAGTCGACGCACGCGAAGCCTGACCCAGTTGGGACGGCTTTCGCCAAACCATCCTTGCAGTTGTGGTGGCAACGGGTTACTTGTGTGGTGGCCAACCGGGGAATGCCATTTTTCCCCGGGGTGTTATGATGCCAGGGAATCTCGCCCCAGGGTAATTTGAAGGTTCCATGGATGCTGACGGGCGTCTTGTGTTGAAATCTTTGGCAGTCCTTGCGTTCGCCACGGTGCTCTGCTGCGCTCCCGTTCGTTCCGATTCCAGCACGGAGAAAATCTTCGAAAGCGCGTCGGCAGCGCTCAGGAAAGGCGACTACGCAGCCGCGGAGGTCGGTTTCCGCAAGGTTTTGCAAGCGGAACCTAGGAACATCGGGGCAATGAGCAACCTCGGCGTGGTCTATTCGCGCACACTGCGCTACGCGCGGGCGATCGAGATTTACAAGCGCGCACTGCGATTGAGCCCGCGGGAGCAAGGCGTGCTGCTGAATCTGGGGCTCGTCTATCTCAAGCAAGACGATTACGGGCGCGCAAAGCCGTATTTTGAGCGGCTTCACAGGATGGATCCGAAAAACGCGCAGGCTGCGAATTTGCTCGCCACGTGCCTGGTTTACGGAGGCGAGCCGGCGGGGGCCTTCGAGGTACTGAAACCTCTGATGGAAGGCACTCCCGATCCGGCAACATTGTATTTGCTTGGCGTGGCGTATTCGCGCAGCGGACAAGCGGAAGCGGGCGAGCAGATCTTCGCAAAGCTCCTCACCAATGGTTCCACGAAGGCGCAGGCAAGTTTCCTGCTAGGGCAGGCATATTACGACTCAGCGCGTTTTGAGGAAGCCGAGCAGGCGTTTAAGAGCGCGCTGAAGGTTGACGCCCACTTTCCTGGTGCGCACCGCGAACTGGGAAAGGTATACATCAGCTTGCGCCGCAGCGAGGAAGCGGAAAAAGAGCTTCGCGCAGCTCTTGACCAGGACGGCGAGGACACCAGCGCGATCTATTTTCTCGGCGCACTCTATGTGCAGAACGGGGAATATCGAAAGAGCGTGCCGCTGCTCGAGCAGGCTCACAAAGTGATCCCTGACTCCTGGTCGGCAGCGTATTACCTGGGCAAGGCAAAACTGAAAATGAACCAAGCACGGAACGCTGTTCCCCTGCTCGAGGAGGCGGCGGAGCTGAATCCGGACGAGCCGAGCGTGTTTTATCTCCTGGCGACCGGGTTGAAAGCCCTGGGGCGGAATCAAGAGGCCAAGGCTGCCCTGAAGCGCGTATCGGAATTGCACGCCACGAGCCTGGAAGCGGAGAAAAAGGCATTGCGGGATGCGAACGTGGTGGGAACGAGATAGACAAAGGTCAGTAGTTAGAACTTTTGGATCGGGCAGCGAGAGAAGAGCGGTGTGCTGTGGGGCGCTAGCATCGCGCGCGACCGATAGTTGCAGGAATGGAGACGCAGCATCCCGTCGGGATCGGGGGTGCTGCTGCCCTGATAGGACTTGGGGCGACAAACTTCAGAGGCGGACACTAGGTTGAAGTGCGGAGCAAGGAAAATGACGCTGGCGCTGGCGAGCGTGATTGCAGCGTCGGGGGCGCGGGCACAAGGCGTGGCGATGGGGTCGGGGCCGCGGCCGGGCATCAAACCGATCCAATGCAAGGGACGCGGGATTCCTCAATTGGAGGACATCACGCAGAAGGCTGGGATTCGCTTCACGCACTCCTCGGCGCCGGAGAACCGCTACATCGTGGAATCCATGAGCGGCGGAGTGATTCTAGTGGACTATGACCGCGATGGCTGGCCGGACATTTATTTTACGAATGCCCCCACGGTCGAGATGGCGCTGCGGGGCGAAACGGCCCCCGGGGCCTTGTATCACAACAATCATGACGGCACGTTTACCGACGTGACCGCGAGGTCCGGGATGCAAACGCCGTGTTTTGGAATGGGGGGAGCGGTCGGAGATTACGATAACGACGGCTGGCCGGATATTTATCTGACCTGCCTGGCCGGGAACGTGCTGTACCACAACAATGGAGATGGCACATTCACCGATGTGACGCCGAAGGCGGGAGTGCGGGATGGCCGATGGTCCACGGGGGCGGCGTTTGCAGACTACGATGGAGACGGCTTTCTCGATTTGATGGTGGCGAATTACGTGGACCTGGACCTGAGGCACTTGCCCGTATTCGGCAGCGGTGCGACGTGCAAATTTATGGGGATTGACGTACAGTGCGGTCCTCGCGGATTGAAGGGCGCAGGCGATTCGCTGTTCCACAACAACGGAGACGGGACGTTCGCCGACGTTTCGAAAAAGGCCGGAGTAGACGACGCAAAGGGCTTTTACGGCCTGACGGTGGTGTGGGCGGACTTCAACAATACCGGACGCCCGGACATTTATATAGCCAATGATTCGACAGCGAGTTATTTGTACCGGAATGCGGGGAACGGCAAATTTACGGAGATTGGCTTGGAGTCAGGGACGGCGCTGGGGGAAGACGGCCACGAGATGGCGGGCATGGGCGTGGCCGTTGGCGACTATTTGCATACCGGACGGCCATCGCTGGTGGTCGCAAATTTTGCGCTGGACAATAGCCCGCTGTTCCGCAACGACGGCGAATGGAGTTTTGAGGATGTTTCGTATCCATCCGGAATAGGTTTGCCGTCGGTACGTTGGGTCAAGTGGGGCGACGCGTTCGTGGATTTGGATAACGATGGATGGCTGGATTTGATTACGGTCAATGGCCACGTTTATCCGCAAGTGGATACCTTGTCGTCGGGAGCGCGGTATCGCCAGCCGAAGCTGGTGCAATTCAATCAAGGAGATGGAACGTTCTGCGACGCGAGCGATCAGGCTGGGCCGGCGATTCTGGAGCCGCGAGTGTCGCGCGGGTTGGCCGTGGGGGACTTATTTAACGACGGCAATATGGACGCGGTTGTGGAGGATCTAGTGGGTTCCCCTATGATCCTGCGCAATCATGGGATCGCCGGGCGTCATTGGGTGAGTTTCGAGTTGGCGGGAACCAAGAGCAACCGCCTAGCCATCGGAGCAAAGGTAAAAATTGTAGCGTGCGGCGTGACCCAGACCGAAGAGATTCACAGCGGGGGGAGTTATCTCTCACAAAACGATTTGCGCGTCCATTTTGGTTTGAACAAGGCAACGATGATCGACAGTGTGGAGATTCGCTGGCCTTCGGGGTCGCTCGATCGCGTGAAGAACTTGGCCGTGGACCGGTTCTATGCAGTACTTGAAGGCAAGGGCATAGTGCCTCCGGAACAAATCCGCCCGCTTAAGAAGCCTTAGGTATGCGCAAGAGACGGCGAGCTGCCGGCGCTACTTTGAAACGTGGACTCGGCGATGCCAGTTTGTACTGGGGGTCGGAAGGCCTACCGACACGGAGAGAGATACGGCGTCGGGCGCGTGCTTTAGGCGTGCCCCTACAAGAAAGTCTGGGATAATTGTGTCGCATCGGCTTCGAGAAATTCGTCGCCGATGGTAGTTGCGCTAGGAGCCAACGCACCCGCGGCTTCGTGACGACTGATACTGGCTACTGCAAAGTGGCCGGTGCTGATTGGGATAGACTCTTTGCGCGGAAGATGTACCCGCACGCATAAAAGACGAGCTCGCCGGACAGCCCGTTTCTCCCGTACGGCGTCGTTGCCGGGCGCAAGTAACGAACGTGAGGGTCTTTGCTGTGCCGCCAAGAAGATTGTCTTCGTCTTCGTTCGGCGCAACCCCTGCGGCCAACACGCCTCAGAACTCGATCTTCGCGACCAGCTGCAGAATGCGCGGGGACCGCACGCCGCTGATGGCGCCGAACCCAAACTTGTTGACCAAATTTCCGCTCGAATCGTACGGCAGGCTCGTAATCGTCGGGTTCGTTAGCCTGGAATGCTGTTTTGTCGCCCCTGTTGATTCTTTTCTCGGCGTTGTCAGCCGCCACGTTCCTACTGTTGCTGGTTCTGCGCCGGTAAAAGAAGGCTGCCAGCCGGTGAACGCTCCGCGAATAGCGGGATTCACAAATTTGGCGGCCACTTCCGGGCGGTGTGGAAGACGCGCAGAACTTCCACTCTGTCCTCACGGATGTAGGGCGTACCCGTAAACACCATCTCCTCGATCTGCCACTCGTTTACGGCGATGTACTGACGGATGGCTTCGGCAGCAATGAAAGAGCGGCTGCGGCGCTGCGCCTTGGCCAGACCGTCAATGCGTCTCCGCAGCTCCGGCTCCAGCCGCAGCGTCATTACCCTCTTTTCCGCCATGAATATCCTCCGAATACAAAAGAACACTGTGTATTCAAACTCGGTTCGGCAACCGGCTCTCCTGACATGGCTTGCGATATATTCGATTCTATCGCATATTATAACCATGTGGATTACACGCGATGTAGAGCCCAAACTGCAGCGATCGGCACGAACGCGTCCGGTCATGGTGCTCACAGGGGCTCGTCAGACCGGAAAGACCTCTACCCTTCTGCGGCTGTTTCCTAATCACGCGTTTGTCTCGCTGGATCTCCCCAGCGAAGCGGAACAGGCCGAGAAGGAACCCGATAATTTTCTTCGCCGCCATCCCGCCCCGGCAATCATTGATGAGGTGCAATACGCACCAGGCTTATTCCGGCATCTCAAAGTAGCCGTGGACACCAGGCGCGCAAGCAACGGGCAGTTCCTGCTCACAGGCTCACAAAAATTCACCTTAATGAAGAGCGTCTCGGAATCCTTGGCTGGACGGGCGGACATCCTTGAACTAGAGACCCTTTCGCTGGCCGAGATTCGGGCCGCCCTGCCGCAAACGAAGCTAGAGGCGGCCATCGTTCGCGGCGGTTTTCCGGAACTACACGCCAACCCAGACATCGACCACGCGACCTTTTACAACTCCTATCTTGCAACCTATCTCCAGCGCGACGTTCGATCATTGGCCAACGTCGGCAATCTCAGGGACTTTGAGCGGTTTTTGCGTGCTTGCGCCCTGCGCTCTGCCAACTTGCTGAACAAGGCTGATCTGGCACGTGATGTGGGTATTGCCCCTTCCACAGCGAATCATTGGCTGTCGACCCTGGAGGCCTCGGGGCAGGTCGTGCTACTCGAGCCGTGGTTCTCGAACCGCACAAAGTCCATCGTGAAGAGTCCGAAGCTCTATCTGGCCGACACCGGACTGCTCTGTGCTTTGTTGAATATTGGTTCTGAAGATGCCCTTCACCAATCACCGGCGGTGGGCGCGATCTGGGAAACATTTGTCTTCGCCCAGTTGCGTAGCCGCGAACGCCGAGCGGGACGCGCAGGAAGTTTGTTCTTTTGGCGTGATCGTACACGTGAAGTGGACTTCGTAGTCGATGTCGGCGGGCGATTGGAACTCTTTGAGGCGAAGTGGACCGAATTACCCGCCGAAAGCGACGTCGTGAATGTAGATTTCATGCGAAAGACACTGGGCAAAGCGAGGGTCATCAGTGGAGCGGTTGTTTCTCGAACGCCGAACAGCTTTCCCATCGTCAATGGATTGCGGGCCCCGGCGATATCTGAATTGATCTGAGGCACGCCTCTGGCCACCTTCGACATGTCTTCCCCTGGGGGAGCGGCGATAGCCCGCGAGCCTGGTTAAGGTAGCCGCGGCATGCTCTCCGCTCCCGGCCAGGAGGAACTATGCCCTACAGAATAGCCGGAATCGATGTTCATAAGAAGGTGAGGGACCGTCACTTTCCTTCCAGTCTCTGAGTGACGCCAAACCTCGTGGCTACCTGGCCCTTGCCGGTCAAACTGGAAACCAAACGAGCTTGACATCCTCCCCGCCCTTAAAGGGCGAGGATTCCTACGGTCTCCTGCTGTTTTTGCAGGATGACTTCGGCGGGTTCCTGGATGCAATTCGAGTTCGGGCAGGACTGGCTGCCTAAGCGCATCCGCTACTACCCTCTGCCTACACGACCTTCGTGCAAAGCCTATTCCTGCTCCGTTACAGTGCCACAGCGTTGGCAGAGAAACGAGCGTTCCCAGTGGGCATATCAATGGAGGGCAGCGAACGATATATTTCCCGCACGAGGCATGAACCTGTCGCGTTTCCTAGGACGATTCCGCTTCCAGGGCGGCTGCTTGTGCCCGCAATTCGGCGGGAGCTCGACCACCTTTCCATCGCGCCAGATTTAGATGGGCAAGCCTTGCCGAGCGTGCTCGACAAGCACTCTCTCCACAGCAGCTTTGAGCGCCATTTCGGCGCGCTGTTCCAAAGGCAGGTTCAAAACGTTTGCGGGGGGCTTTGTCATGGCTTTCCGTAGCGAGCAATCAGTCCGTCGTAAATCTCTTGGTCCATTATACGAAGGCTCGCGAATTTCTCAAAGGCAATGACATCAGGCGCGGTGCCTGAGTTATCAAGGAGCGTCCACGAATCACTAAGAGACCTGTAGAGGAGCAAGAAGTTTCGAATCGAGCGGTCAAATCGACGGCGCACCACAGTTTCCGGCACGTCGTGGCCACCGCCCATGACCCTGGCTTTCACTCTGGTCAGCGCGAGTTCAACGGTTGGAACCCACAGGAAGAAAAAGTGGACTTCATCTCCCAGCTTCTTGAGGCGGCGAATCACGCTCAAGTAGCTCCGGCCCGCAAGAGTCGTCTCAAAGCCGAAGCTCTCGCGGTGTTTTACAGCGAGCTTAATCTCTTCGAGCATCAGCCGCCCGGCGCGGAAGGCAGCGGCTTCGGGCCTGAATGGTGACACTCCCTGTGCGATCAAATCTGCGTTGATGAAATTCCTACAGTCCGCGTAAGCCGGCAAGAATTCTCTCGCGAACGTGTCTTGCCAACGCCGTTCGGCCCGGCAATGACGTAAACACTCGGATTCAAGATCGCGCCTTCCCGAGGCGGCCCCCATGATACGGTAGCAGCGAGCGCCAGCTTCGTTAACGTGATGTTTGGCTGCGGTCCTTCATCCCCAAAAACCCTAAAAAACCCGCATCCTCATTGGTCATTCCGTTAAAGTGCCACAGCGTTGGCAGCGGAACGAGCGTTCCCACTGGGAGTACAGGCGCTTGTAGGCGGACTGATTGTGCCTCCAGAAGAGAACCACAAACAGTGGGAAGATGGCGACAGATATCCTAAAGAAAAGAATCAACGGAGGCGACAAAACAGCAGAAGAATGTGCAGCCCATCAGGCTGAAGCGCCGCAGACACCACAATGTTCGTGTCAACGACGAGTCGAAGCGAAATCATCTGCGCTTCGTTTTCTTGTCACGCGCAGCCCTAATGATGCGGTCAATTTGCTGCGAAGTGAGAACGTCCGTCCCTTTCGCCTTCGACTCTTCGCCGATGATCGTGAGAACTTCGGGCTCTGGAGCTGCAAGCCGTACATAGTCACGGATACTGAGGAGGATCGCGCGGGGCACCCCGCGTTTCTCGATCACCAGTGAGCGACGCTGATCCACGACCCGTTGCAGGAGTTTGCCAAAATTGGTGCGTGCCTGCAGGGCAGTCACGACGATACTCTCTTTCTTTTGTGTCCTCGCCATCAAATCAACTCATCAGTTGGATTATACGAACATACGAACTGTGCAGTCTGCTTGCAACGCCTTTTGATCGAGAACGGCAGAATCCTCGAATCGATGAAACAGGAACCCGCCGAAAGTGCTCTGGTTGAAACCAAACCAGGCTTCGTAGGAATCCTCGCCCTTTTTTAAGGGCGGGAGGATGTCAAATGCATGTTGTTGAGGGGACAGCTGCCCAGTTGTTTAGCGGCACCCTCAATCCTTCATTTACCTGCACTCTGAACAATACAACACCGAACCCGACGGGGCCTGCGAATACGGTGAAAGTTGGGTGCATTTTCATAAGGCTCGCCGGCGGGCCTGGCAATGCAACGGATACCGGCGCAGTGGTGAACATCACCGGTCCTAATTGAAATAAATTGAAATAGGGCAGCCATCATAAGCCGAACTGCACTCGGCGCATCCGCCTAACGAGTGGGCCGATTTTTGCCTTAAACCAGAGGTACTCTACTTCTGTTGTGCCAAAACCGTCTGGGGTAGCGGATTGCCTAGGCTGTCCTTGGTCAGCGTGTCATCCACGTACACAATAGCCGCTGAACCGTTCCGAGGATCGATGCCAATCTCAAACAAGTCAAGCAGGTTGCGTGTGCCTGGCGCACAGGCTGTTCCCTGGGTACAGATGACGCCCACATGGTTCGGGCTAGCGCTCACCAGGCTCTGCGAAAAGTTTGCGCCGTTGTTAGTTGTCTGCGCTAGGTAGACGTTCCACACTGCGCCGGCAGCGTTCGCTCCCGCGGTGCCGTAATAGACCACGTCAACGGTGCCGGCCTGGGCGGCTACCCATGGGAAAACCGCCGTCTTTGCCGGGGCCGTGTTGACGATAACCGGCGAGGACCAACTTGCACCCGCATCGGCCGAAAACGAAAAATACACATTAGTTCCGGATTTACTCGCGTTCGACCAAGTGGCATAGACGTTGCCGTTCGTGGGATCCACCGCTACCACCGGAAACACATTTGCGTTCGTGCTCAATAGCGGCCCCGCAAAGACAAGAATGGGCGTCCAATGCATCCCGGCATCCGTACTGCGGGACACAAATGTGTTGCTATAGTCGGCCGTCTTAGCTTTGAGGATCCCGACCTCGCCGGAGGCGAAGACCTGATACACATTATGGCTTACCGGATCGGCAACGATGGGCCCGGCGATGTTGTTAAATGTGGCGCTTCCCGTGGTCGACCCGGCACCGGTGATCGCATCGCCCACTCGGGTCCACGTAAAGCCATCATCCTCGGAACGCTGCACACGGATCAGGGCCGAGTTCTTCGAATCGTGGTAGGAAATGTATACGTGCGCTCCGTCCGATGTGATCCAAGGGCGGTCATTACCGGCGAAATCAATGATCTGCGCGGTGCAGTCGGTGACGCTAAAGTCGGGTGAAGCGGGGTCCGCACAGCGGATGGCGGATACCGAGATCTGCGCTGCGCGAAACGGCTGGTTGATCGGAATAACCAATGTCGTGGCGTGCAGCGCGCCGGTCGAACCGAGGTCCACGCTGGCATCGCCGCCGCCAAACACCACGGTGAAACCCGCCTTCTTCAAAGCACTGTCGATGGCGCCCTGCAGGTTCGGCGTGGCTCCGAAATCGCCGGTCCACAGCTGCGTGCCGTTGGGGAGCAACCACGACAACGAAGTTATCGCCATGAAACCACCGTTGAACGCGATCTCTGGCTCGCTGCTACCGAAGGACAACTGCAAGGGGGTGATGGAAAAGCTCGGAGCACCCTGCGCGCGGACGGCAACCGCCCACATCCCCGAAAGAATGCCCAAGATCAGCACGACCGCAATTAGCGTTTTGCGCATAGTTTAACTCCCTGTTTGTATTTAAGACTGTTCGGCTGGTCGCCTGGGGGACTCGGCGACCAGCAATATACGCCCGACCGCCTGGTCAATGCAACGTCCAGTCGGTTTTCAATCTACGGACTAAGACTAAGGCAGAGATGGCTTGCTCAGTTTGCTGATTTCGTGGCGCTAAAATTCTTGCTCCGTTAGAGTGCCACAGCGTTGGCAGGAACGAGCGTTCCCACTGGGAATAGCGACGCTTGTAGGCGAACTGATTGTGCCTCCAGAAGAGAACCAGCAGCAATAAGAACGTGATGGCAGATAATCCCGACCACAGAACCAACGGAGGCGACAAAACAGCAGCAGAATTTTTAGTAATGGTGTTTATGTAGAAGACGATCCAGCCGATCGAGAGAAACACCACCACCCACCAGAGAGTCAGCTTTCGGTACGATCACTCGCTGAACCTGCTCGAACGCCCGCGGCAGAAGTTGCTCATGCACTCCTACCTGTATTCAACGTTCACTGCCATACAGCGGATTGAAAGACGACTGTCGCAGCACCGGCAAAAGGGTCTCTCAAATGTGCCTCAAGCCATTCTGCACCGTGCATTTTCTCGATGACGCAAGGCACGACACGCGCGATCTAGATCGCTGCTGCTAACCGACGAATCCGATCCACCTGGTCGGCCCAGGTGTACGAAAGCAGGGTGAGACGCCCCGAATCGCTGGTGATATCGACCGGCGATGGATCGCAACCCGCTCGATCAATGATCCGGATCACAGGCGTAAGGAACGGTGCACCATCGATGAAAACACTCTCCAGACGTACGGGCGATAAAGGATTCCCCCAGGTGCCGCCGGGCCATTCGTAGCGATATCGATCGCAACGCAAATTGAGTCCCCCGCTCGTGCCCATCTCAAGAAGTCGAGGCCTTAACCGAGTGCCCGTGAGTGCGTTTAGCCCAATAGCCGCGTCCAGGTAGCGGAACTTTGAGTTTTCTGCAGATCTTTGCCAAAGCCACTGAAATCCCATAGGACGGAGCGATCTTTGCAACGGGCTGACTCCACACTTGCTCGTAGAGTTCCTGTCTCCTGTAGACGTCTTGACGGTTCACGGTTTGGCACCCGGAAGAGATAAATAGAGGAGATAGAAATCGTACGAAATCTGTCGAGGTTGGTTCGTTCTGTTGTTTCATCGCTATCTGGTTGGGTTGGTCCTAGCGCTAGCAACCAAACTTGTAAACGACCAGAGGTGCTAGTTCAAGCTGCAAAATGTTCAAAGGCAAGTGAGTGCGTGAGCGCGTTTCGAACCGTACCCGGATATTTGTCCGCATATTTGATGAGTTTTTGCTTGTCGACCGGATTGAAATCGATCTCATCGAGGCTGGGCGTGACTCCCGTCTGCAAGCAAAGATAAATCCAATCCAGCAAAGCCTTCTCAGGTTCAGCAATGCGGTATTTCGAATAACGCGTCTGTTTCTCGACAAAACCCCAGAAGAGCCTCTTTGAAATTGTCCGGAACGTGATCGCGAACTCTGGCGTTCTATATTCCTTGGGCTTACCCGTAGTTACGCAGGTCAAAGTCACTGGGCTCTGTGTACTCAATCCCCAGTGGCTAAGCGCCGATTCAAGAGACACATAGGAATCCGCCTTGAGAACGCTGATAAAGTCCGTCGCCGAATGATCTCGGACCAATTTGTTCAAATACACTCCGTCTGCCACTCGATTGATTAGACCGCGCTTCTCCAACCGAGATAATGCCTTCGAAACGGAACCAGTGGAGAGATTAAGTTTGGTAGCGAGTTCTTCTGTTAGGAGCACATCAGTTATTCGAGCTTCATCCCTAAGAACCTGTGACCAATCAAACCGTTTTGTCTTTGGGTTTTTCATAGCCATTCCTTGTACAAATGCCTGAGTGCATTTATAAGCGGCTCGAATTGGGCCTCCTCGAGCACTGAATAGATACTTGGTGGCAGTATTGGTTTGAGTTCCAAGCGGCAAAGATTCACACCTATTCGATCTATTCGGTCCGAAATGGTTTCCGAAGCAATTTCGTTTCCGAGGATCGTATCCTGCAGGTGGGCCCGCAGGTTAAGGCTCAGCACAGCACCAATCTCGTTGAGCAGATGAATATCGTAAGCATCTCTGGCTTTGACGGAACGCCGCATCAGAAATGCTTCTGCTTTTTGAAGGAGAAGGAGTTCCTTAGTCGCTGACTTTATGATCGCCGAAAAACCAGATTCTCCTTCAACAGGGTGATCCTCAATCTCGCTCTCAATTGCCGAACCCAAGCGTGTTAGATCAATTCGAAATAGACGTCGGCCTGCGCCGGTGCTTACAAAAATCCTTCCTTCCCTGCTAGTCGAACGCTCTAGTTGGAAGTGAAGCTCACCCAACTCCATGATCTGTCCCACAGGTGGTAGGTCACGTTGCAAAGAAGCGCTGATCTCTTCGGGCGAGGGGAACGAAGCGGAACGGGACAACAAGTCAAGATCGGCTGAATGCCTCACGCTGTCGTGGTACAAGACGAGCGTGGCACCTCCGAAGAGAACAAACGCTTCGGGGAAGTCCCGGAAAATCGTTACGGCTGCATGCTCTATTAACGTGTTGACTTCTGCCCGCTCGCGAGTGAACCCCTTGTTATTTCGCAATTTGCCTTGCGATGTTCATGAGCCCCGATTATATCATATTCCCGTTTATAGACACATAGGTCGCAGTGTGGATTTATATCATGTCCTATATTCCTGTTTTAAGACATCTATGTCGTTTTAAGAGAATGAGATTCCCTGATTGGGGGTCAGATTAGAAAGGTTCGTGCATCGGTCGGGGTGGATATGGAGTTGATCCCTCCCAGAAAGTCGGAGCCCCTCTGTTTCGGGTTTCCCTAGTCATCGTGTGTCCCCGGCCACGCGGGACTCCAACTATCCGGAGCGGCCCGCTCAAGACGATTTCACCGTCCGCTCGGAACGGTCGGGCAAATCCAGTGCGTCCGCAATCTGTTCCTCTAATTCTTGCACGGCCTCCGGAAATGCCTTTCCAGTCCGCTCTTCCTTGCATATGTGCTGACGGTACCGGGCGCTGCTCAAAGCCTCCGACCGAGATGTTGCAGACCGTTCAAAGTCGCGAATCTGATCAGAGCCCAGTTTAGACGCGCCGCCACTTCAACCGTTTTGAGGTCGCGCAGGTATCGGCACGCATCCCAAGTAAGCTCGAAGGTTGCATGTCCTATCCTTTCGAGCAATTTCTGATCGTCCCTGGAAATCTCTTCTCAATCAGCCCGCCGACACGGCCGCGGCTCTTGCTACCAAACACCTCGTACACGGTATTGACCGGAGGAAATCTATGGGCGTCAAGGATCTGGCCAAACGTGGCTCCGTCATAGTGCTCGCCCAGAATATCGTGGCGCTGACCTTCTTGAATCCAATAACAAGATGGCCTTCTTTCCGTGGATATTCTCCTTCAGAGTTCACCAGCGCAATTACATCGCGACGCGCCAGGAGTGCTAAGGTCGATTCGCAGCTTAAACTCAGGTCGGCTGTGTTCTTTTTTATTCTTCTTGATCCACAACCGAACATGAGTCTCAATTTCTTTCTTGACCGGCCAAGCCATCTCAAAAGCATATTCCAACTCGGAAGAATGCACGAGCAAGGTATGACGATAAGTTGGTGGCGAGTTAAGGCCAGGCAGGACTAGCGGCGCACATTGAAATGACAACTCCGAGTATTGCGCGGATCGGCAAGGGAAACAATCCTGGTCGGCACGAGTCGAGAGTTTTGGGGGAGTTTTTTGGGTATACCGGCAAGGGGTCAGCACGAGGTAAAATGCCCGTGGCCCTCGACGAAGCCCGAGGTGGGAGTGGGTGTGACACCTCATGGACCCCAATTCGGAAAGCTCATGGAAAGCGCGGTTTGGACCCTGTCGAAGCGCGGTCCGATTGAGACACGGTTAGAAAGGGAGGTCATGCACTGGACACGCAAGCTGCTTACGACGTAATCGTGGTGGGCTCGGGCGCAGCGGGTGGCATCGCTGCCTACGTCCTGACAATAAAAGGTTTGAAGGTCCTTTGCCTAGAAGCGGGAAGAATGCTCGAGCCGGCACATGATTTTTTCACTCACAAGTTTCCCTATGAGTGGCCTTATCGCGGAGAGGGCAAGCCCGGTCAATACGGGAAGTTACCGCAAGGCATGGAGTGGAAGATCAAGGAATGGACAGACCATCTCTATACCATTCCCGCCGAGGACCCTTACGCTTTGGCGCCCGGTTCGAAATTCACTTGGACGCGGCTACGAGCGGTAGGCGGCCGAACCAACCTGTGGGGCCGCGGCTGCGATCGTTTCGGTCCACTCGACTTCAAGCCCAAGAGCCTTCAAGACGGGTGGGGAGAAGATTGGCCCATTGGCTACGAAGATGTCGAGCCCTATTATGAGCGAGTCGAGCAGCTCATCGGTGTTTCCGGAAGTTCCGAAGGGGTTTACAACACGCCTTCGGGCAAACGCCTGCTCCCCGCCTTCAACCCTCGGTGCGGCGAAATGCTGATCCGGAAAGGCGCCGCAAAGTTGGGCATCAAGGTGATGCCAAAACCGCTGGCTGTGCTGAGCAGGCTCTACGATGGCCGCCCTCCCTGTCACTATTGCGGAGCCTGCAACTGGGGCTGCGACGTAGGGGCCCGGTACAGCAGCTTGGACGTTCTCATCCCACAGCTGAGGCGCCGAAAAAATTTTGAGCTGCGGACCAACGCGGCCGTCCACACCATCCTGATGGACCGCTCCACCGGGAAGGCGCGCGGTGTCACCTACATCGACACGCGCAACGGCCTCGAGTACGAAGCCTATGGCAAGGCCGTGGTGCTCGCCGCCTCCTTGGTGGAATCCATCCGCATACTGATGAATTCGCAGAACCGCGACTATCCGAGCGGGCTCGCCAATACAAGCGGCACCTTGGGTCACTATCTGATGGAACATGTGGCCTTCAACAGTATTGAAGGCTTCTTCCCCGAGCTCGCCGGCCGCCCCACTACCAACGATGACGGTCCCGGGGAATCCTGCCTGTACATTCCGAGGTACAATTACGGACATAAAGACCAGAAGAAATACTTGCGGGGTTGGCGGTTGGATTTTTATACAGGCTGTGGCATGAGTCCCGGCCCGGGGGCCTCGCTACCCGGCTTTGGTTCGGCGTACAAGAAAAAAATCAAAGAACTGTATCCCGCCGCGGTGCAGATGGGCGGATACGGAGAGGGGCTTCCCTTTTTCTGGAACTATGTAGAGATTGACCCGGGCGGGTTGCGAGATCGGTTCGGGATCCCCCAGGTGCGGTTTCACACGACTTCAGAATACGACCATGCCTTTGCCATCCGCGACGAGATGTACGGGCAGATGGAGGAGATTCTCAAGGCTTCAGGGGCGGAAATCTTCCCCTACAAGAAGCAATCGCCGTATCCGCTCGGCAGCGTCACTCACGAGGCCGGCGGTTGTCGCATGGGCAATGATCCTCGCACTTCCGTGCTGGATGAATGGAATCGCTGCCACGACACCAAGAATGTGCTCGTAGTCGACGCAGGTTGCTTCGTTTCACACCCGGAAAAGCAGATCACGCATACCATTATGGCGCTTGCGTATCGAGCGTCGGATCATCTCGCGGAGGAATTTCGGCGAGGGGATGCTTAGGCGGAGAGGTTCATGGGCGAGCGGCTGATCGGCAGACGGCAGTCACTCAAATATCTCGGAATGCTCGCCGGTACTGTCGCCGGCAGGGAGTTTCTTGCCGCGTGGCTGCCGAAAAGCGCGGCAGCAAGGGAGCTCGACGCACTTCGGCGAGCAAGTTACCATGCGGCCTCAAACCAGCCGAACGAAAGGCCTTACACCCCACTCTTCTTCGACAAGGATGAATTGAGCGCAGTTGAGGCATTGACCGAGTTGATCATTCCCACCGACGAGAGCCCGGGAGCAAAAGAAGCCCAGGTCGCGCGCTACATCGATTTCATTGTGTCGGCGGCAGCCGAATTCAATCCCTCCTTGCAACACCAGTGGACCGAGGGCCTGCAATTGCTCGATCGTCTGAGCCGCGAGAAGTACCGGAGCTCTTTTCACGAGATCTCGGCTCGGGACAAAGAGAAGCTGCTCGAAGAAATGAGTCTTCCGGAACACGACGCTGGCCAAACTCATCCGGGCTACGAATTCTATCGCTTGGTCAAGGAGATGACCGTGGAGGGCTTTTACACTTCGCGCGTAGGTCTCATCGACGTACTCGGATACAAAGGCCTCAGCGCTCTCGGCGAGTTTCCCGGGTGCACTCATCCGGAGCATCAGACCTGATCTCGGCACAAACCGCTTCTCACCACGTCAGATAATCCCAGAGTTTCAAATGCCAAACAGAAGATCGTCCTGGACTCCTGCCACCGACGGCTCGCCCAATTGGCGTTCGCGGCTCGCAAGGCAAGCAATCGATACCGACCCTGGCAATCCCGAGGAGACCATCGGTCTCCCTCGCGGTTTGGAGCGATAGCGGCGATGCGGCTGGCCGATCACTTGGCCTTTTGGCATCCAGAGCAGCAGACAGCGAACTCGTGCCATGGCTCGAAAAAATCGCGTTTAGAAGGCCGTAGGCGAATTTGCCGAGCTGTGGATCATCCGGCTCTTTCGACCTAAATGGAATACGCTCCGACGGGGAGGTAGAGCTGCAGGTATCTCCACCTTTGGGCAAGCCTGTGGCGCGGCGCTGGGTTATTGTCCGGGCCGCCGCAATGTCTTTCAGTGAGTTCAGCACGTGCCGACTTCGGTACACCAAAGACGGAGCTCTTGGCTGGTTGGTAGCGGCCTTCAGACATCTGAGGCGGTGGTTCGTCACGGCGTGAAATCGAATGGTCTAGTCGCGTCGATTTGGTTGAAGATCGTGTCGCCGATTGACGACGCCGTGCCTTGGGTAACAGTCAGACCCGTGATCGAGTACAGCGTGGCCTTGGAGTTGCCGCCCACGTCGGCAACAGGGACGGTGAGCGTGATCGTGCCCGGACTGGTAGCCAGGTAGCTGGCCTGGATTGTGTGAGCCGGCGGGTAGGTCAGGAACTTGCCATGCGTGGTGTTGATTGACGAAGTCTCGCCGTCGAAAAAACTAGGGGCTGCACCACCGTCCGACTCCATGGCTGCGAAATAGGTGTGGCCTGCGCCGTTGGGGTCCGGCACTTCCCAGCGCACCAGCCAAACCGCGTCTGTTCCGCCCAGTGTGGCCGACGCGGCAAGCGTGCTGAGATCCTGGACCGTAATGCTGAAACGATAATGCTTTGAATCGGGCATAGTGACCGAGGTGGATTGAATGACCAAGTTCGTCGATGCCGCTGTTGTGGTGCCGTCGGCAGAGTAGAACGCGTCCGGCGACCCAGATGCGCTGCCGCTGGCGGGCGCCAGACCGCTCACTTGGCCGACATTCGCGTACAGGCTCGCGCCAGCGGTTTGGCGATTGAAGGCAATCAGGGCGGACGAGGTACCGTCGACGACGTTCTGATTGACCGCATCAGCCCAGACCACATTGGCCTCGCCTTGAAGCCCGACGGTGACACTCAGGAAATCGAGCAACCCGCGGTCGCCACCTGTCGTGCATCCAATTCCCATGGTGCAGATTGCGCCATCATGGTTAGAGATCTCGGAGACCTGTGTGGTCGTGAAACTGGGCGAGGGGTTCGGTAAGCCCTTCACAACCGCATTCAAGCTCTTCGCGGGCTCCCCGTGCCTCAAACCACGGAGGTGCCCAAGAGTACCGCGGGCTGTTGACAGACGGGGTTCGCGCCCCAGACAACTGAGGTGCCCCAGGTATCCGAGCTGTTCCACACCGAGGTAGAGGTGAACCGCCGTGTGTGCCTTCATCTCCTTCCTCAATGGCCGAGGATGCGTCGCTCGTTACCCCGAAGCACCCGAGGGTAGTGCTAAAATTCCTGCTCCGTTAAAGTGCCACAGCGTTGGCAGAGCAACGAGCGTTCCCACTGGGAATAACGACGCTTGTGGGTGGACTGATTGTGCCTCCAGAAGAAAACCAGCAGCAATAAGAACGTGACGGCAGATAATCCCGACCAAAGAACCAACGGAGGCGACAAAACAGCAGCAGAATTTTTAGGAATGGTGTTTATGTAGAAGACGATCCAGCCGATCGACAGAAACACCACCACCCACCAGAGAATCAGCTTGCGATACGACCACTTCACTGGAGGAGTTAGCTGCTTCGACAGGACGGACTGATGAAATCCGCGAGTGGTCGCCTTTCCGATTACGAAATCCGGGCCACAGCTGCCAACCCCGACAGCACGCAGTCGAGTGCGGGCGGCTGTATAAAAGAGTCCTTCTTGATAGGCGAGAGAAACCTTCTTGAGGTCTGTGCTGCCGCAGTTTGGGCAGCGTAGGTATTCGTCGGGAGCGACGCGGACCCGGGCCGGTTGCGCCCGAACGGAGAACCAATGACCTTCTGTGGCAGCCATGGTTGCCTCTCTCGCAGGCGACTTTGGTTGACGGTGTTGAAGCGGCCATCGCGTCTGGCTAGTCATTCCTTGCCTTCCTGACGCCTGCACACTAACCTATCCTTCTTGACATTCCGAGATTCCGGTGGAGAGACTCATGACAGCTGACGCACAGTGTGATCAAGTTTTCGAGGCTGTCGTGTCCAAGCTTGCTTCGCGGCTGGATGTGGTGCACCTGAAGGTTTTCAGCCGTGCCACAATTCTGGCAGCGCCAGCTGTCTCTGCTCAGAACCTCTTTGCAAATAGCCTTGTACGCGTCTGGATCCAGTCGAATCCGAGGTTGTCTCGGCACTAATCTTGGC
>WNGK01000432.1_pt1 | contig 70703 bp, 70 predicted proteins | sample 5400601 | NCBI WGS metagenome assembly WNGK01 (sample SAMN13153376, study PRJNA577476) | soil metagenome | isolation source: 60 cm soil or saprolite under Garry oak tree replicate 1 | place: USA:California | collected 2016-06-15
TCCCACGACGGAGGCGCCACGTGGTCGGCTCAGACCCCTGTGGCCGGCCCCGTCAACCAGCCCGGGGTGATCGACCCCGTGCTCGGCCGTCCGACCATCGACGGGATCGCGGGCGCGCGCAGCGACCTCGCCCCTGCACCCAGCGTCGATATCGCCAACGGCGCACCGACCGGGGCTGACGCCACCGACAGGATCGTCATGAGCTACGTCAGCGGACCTCTGGCCACCCCGCATGTGTTCTTCACCGAATCGAGCGACCGCGGCGGGACGTGGTCGACCCCGAAGAAGATCGAGAGCGCGGGCGACCGCGGCTACTACACCGCGCCCGCCATCTCGCCGAACGGCACCGATGTATATGTCGTCTACAACGCTTTCACGACCCCGTACAGGACCAACACCACCGATGCGCGCGTGCTGGTCGGCGTGGTCCTCCACGCTGACGTCGGGGCGTCAGGAACCGGAGCGTTCAGCGAGCTGCACCGCGGTGCTCCAGGTGATCCCCGAGCCACCAGCCAGAACAACCTGGTAGGAGAGTTCCTGGGCGACTACGTCTATGCGGCCGCGACTCGTACTTATGGGACGGCGGTCTGGAACGACGCACGCAACGCCGCCGACTGCCCTGCCGTCGACGCCTGGCGAATGTCACTGAGGAATGGGACGGTCGTGCCCCGACCCGCGCCTCAGCAGGTCTGCCCTCCGTTCCCGAGCACGTTTGGGAACTCGGACATCTTCGGCGCCACGGTCCTCGACCCGACCCCTTAGAACACGGCTCGTGAGGGGCGCCCCGCGGCGCCCCTCATCCTTTCAGGGCGCGGGGGCCAGACCGGTGTAGTCGACGAAGATGAGCTGGTAGCTCCCGCCGTTCACCGAGCCGCCCAGGCCCCAGCTCTTGTCGTACGAGGCGCTCGCCTGCGACACCACCTTGCCGGATGCGTCTCGGGTGATGAGCGTTGCCGTCCCGTGCAGAGTGACGCCGATCAAGCGGGAGGCCTGGGTGGCGAACTTGGGCAGGAACAGCTGAAGCGTTATCGAGTCGAAGCTGTAGACCTTCTGGATGATCTTCCCGGACGCGATGTCCTGGTTGATGACGTCCGTGAATTCCTTGAGGCCGTCGTCGCTGGCGCCGCTTTCGGCCAGCTTCAAGTCGTGGGAGCGCCGCGCCTCGGATTCGATGACGAGGTCGAGCACCGCGTCATGAGCCATCTTGTCGGCGACCTGCTGCGTCATGGAAGGGTCGAACGCCGCGTCGTTGGACGCGATGCTCGCGCTCGGTATGCGCGGGAGCATCCACACGCGGGACGTCGCGGACGACGGCCCCGAGCTTGAAATCGGAGGCAGGGCGGCGCCGGCGGCGTTTGCGGCCCAGACCGCGATGCCAGGCCCTGAGCCGACTGTGAGCGTGACCGTCGGCGTCGTGCCGTCCGAAAGCCCGGCTACCGGCACCGGGCTGTGGGTGGAGATGTCGGCCGCCACCGGCAGCACCCCGATGAACACGAGGGCCACAGCGAGAGCGACAGGCACTCGCCAGGCTCGACGGCCGGCCCCGCGGGCTGCATAGGCTCCTTCGAACGGAGCCAGGAAGCGGGCCAGCGCAAACCGCAGCGCGCAGGCGATGACCAGGCTGGCCAGGATCGCGGTCTTGGTCCAGAACTCTAGCGTGGTCGGGCCGAGGAGCAGGACGGCCAGCAGGGCCACGAGGACGCCGAAGAAGACGCGCGCGACCTGGCCGTCCGGCACCGTACGGGGGTCCGGGACCATGAAAAACGCGAAGATCAAGATCTCCGGCGACGTGACCAGGATCTGCCAGAGATCCCTTCCGCACAGGGGGGTCACGTGCCAGCTGGCGACCATGCAGTGGTCCGGCACCGGCGCCAGCGCGATGGCGACGAAAACCGCGAATCCGGCCATGAAGCCGAGCACCAGGCCCAGCAGCCGCAGCTCGAGCGCGATCAACAGCCCGCCGCCGATCAAGATCGCGTAGGTCACGATCATCCACGCGCCCATCGGGATCCACCACAGGTCCAGAGGCTCCGTGTGCTGCGGGCCGAGGGCGACGAAGGCGAGGACCAGCGCCACGTTGGAGGGGTTGAAGATGTGCCGTCCCCGCCACCGGATCAGGTACTTCGACGCCATGCCGATCGCAACCACGCCGATGAAGATCCAGATGCCGTTCGTGCTCCACCACTGGCCGTGGAGCGTGCCCGGGACGCGCAGGATGAAGGCCGTGCTGTTTCCGGTCAGCAACCCGCTCGCGGGCCAGAGGATGGTCCTGTCCTTGAAGAAGCTGACCACGAACTCGATGAGGGCGCCGGCCGCGAGGCAGGCCAGGATCTGGGCTATCGAGAGCCGAAAGCCGAGGACGGTCTGACCCAGGGCCTGGAGGGTGAGCAGCACCGCGGCCACGTGCAGCCGGGGGTCGCGGAGGCTCGGGAGGACGACGCGGTAATCGCGGCCGAACAGGTGAGCGAACCTGGGTTTCGCCTTGCCGCCGGCGGCCGGGCAACTGGAATCGCGGGGAGCCCTTATCCCCTGCGGAGGCGCGTCGGTGCTCGCCACAGTCGGGTAACGGTCATAGTATCGGCCCCGTTACAGAACTCAACGCCGTGGCGAGTACGGGCTTTTCACAGGTGAGGCAGGCCACGCTGACAGCGATGGCCGTGGCCGCGATGCTCGCCGCGTTGTCAGCCTGCGACCTACCCTTCGGGCTCGGGACTCCGAGCGAGCGGGCCCTGGAGAGCGGGGCCGCCGTAATGCTCAGCTCGGCCACCAGCTTCGAGATCATCGGTACTTACACGGGACCAGGGGTCAGCTTGCCCGCCAGGGCCAGCGGTGCCCGCGCGAGCCCCGCGCCGTCGTCGGTGACGTGGTCGATCGACCTGCAGATGACCCGGCCGAGCACCGAGCACGTGGTGGCGAGCGGGCCGAATGTCAAGGTCGAAGCTCTTGTCTTCGGGAATGTCGCCTACTTCCGCGGCCAGCAATTCCTGGCCGACCACATGGGCACCGATCCACTCTCCCGCGACCTGGTCAGTGCGGCCGGGAACGCCTGGTGGAAGGGCCCCGCGAGCCTGGCGCCTCAGCTGCCAGACTTCACCACCGGCACCGCGTTCAGGTCGACGTTTCTCGGGCCGGCGGTGACTCAACGCACGGATCATGTTTCGGTCGACGGCATCGACGCGGTGGACCTGTCGGGTCCCAGGGCGGACGTGTTCATCGCCTCCGCGGCCCCATACCAGCTGCTGCTCGTGCAGCTGAAGAAGGGCGTCGTCATCGATGGGATCGCCGACGCGCAGCTGAGATTCACGAACTTCAACAAGGATTTCGGCCTGCAGCCGCCCAGCGACGTCATCGATTTCTCGAACCTCTCCACTCTGCCTCCCATCTACACAGTCGTGTCCGTCGACACCACACGGTGCGGCTCGCCGTGCGTTGTCTCGGCCGAGCTCAAGAACCTGGGCGGGATGAGCGGCGCCAGGGCGCCGTCGACCATCACCTTCACGATGACCGACGCCGCGACCGGGACGGTGATCGGAAGCTGCCAGACGCAGGTCAAACCCGACGTCGGCTACAACGCGACGACCACGGTGTCGTGCACGATCGGCGCCTTGAGCGGTCAACCTCCGAACGCAGCCAACGTCACCGCCACGCCCGACAACCCCGGCCGCGCTTGAGCCGCCCGCCTTTCAGGCGAGGGCGCGAGCGGCAACCTCGAGATCGATCACGAACGCGTCCATCGCCTCCTCGCGCGACTGGTCGTCGAGGGCTCGCAGTATCGACGACGGATGCACGGTGGCCAGGCCAGGCGGACCGAGGGGCGTCGCGAGCACCTTGCCGCGCTGCTGCGTCACACGGAACGACGGACCGAGCACAGCCTGGGCGGCGGTAGCGCCGAGGAGCACGATGAGGCGCGGCCGCACCACCTTGACCTCCGCCTCCAGCCACGGCCGGCACGCGCGCACCTGCCGGCTGTTCGGCTTCTCGTGCAGACGGCGTTTACCCCGCCGCACCCATCTGAAGTGCTTGACGACGTTGGTCAGATAGACGTTCGCGCGGGGGATCGAGGCCCGCTCGAGCGCCGCGTCGAGCACGCGGCCCGCGGGCCCGACGAACGGCCTGCCTTCGATGTCTTCGCGGTCGCCGGGCTGCTCGCCGACCAGCATGAGCCTGGCGTGCTCAGAGCCCTCGCCAAACACCGTCTGCGTCGCGTTGCGCCAGAGGTCGCAACCCTTGCACGCGGCCGCAGCCTCGCGAAGCCGCTCGACGTTCGGCTCGTCCGGCACCCACTCCTCAGCACCCATTCAGGAGAGCCGTCAGCTCGGGATGGTCGCGGATTCGATCCAGGTCCGGATCGGTCTGGGCGTGTGCCTTCAGCGACGGATCCAGCTCGAACGCGTGCTTGAATCGCAGCACCGCTTCGTCCTCGCGTCCGATGTGGACGTAGAAGCAGCCTAGGTTGTACGTGGAAGCGGCGACCGCGCCGGGCTCCGGAAACTGGGCCAGGTCCAGACCGTGAACCCAAAGCTGCGCCGCCTCGGCGCCTTCCTCATCACCCTGCTCGAGGTGCCAGAACATCAAATGCTCGGCCACGTGGTGAACATGGCCAGGGACCGTCTGCCAGACGGCCACGCCCGGGGACCTCGGACGGGGGTGAGGCTTGAGCAGGTCCTCCTCGGAGCAGGCGGCGATCGCGGACTTGAGCGTGTCGTATGCCGACCGCGCGTTCGTTTTCACCTCATCGGCGGTCTTGTCCCTGTTGGCGGCGTAGATCCGCGCGTTCGACCCCTCGACGTCGTCGTCCATCGTGGGCGCTTCGGTCCCGGTGCGGCCCGCGTCGAGCAGCTGCGCCACGTTGATGCGCCATGCGGTGAGATGGGCGAGATGGTCCTTGACCGTCCACAGGCCGGGCTCAGGCGGCGGCGAGTCGTCGCACAGAGCCAGGAACTCGTGCTCACGTTCGCGCGCGGCGGCGATCGTGTCGAGCAATCGCTGCCGCAGCCCGCGGGACTCCACGCTGCGAAGTTACCGCTTCGAGGAGGCGAACTCCAGCGCTTCTTTGGCCAGGATGAGCCAGCGGGCTTCGCGGCCCGGAAGGACGACGAGCCATTCGTTCATGAGCTTGCCGTTGCGGCGCGGGTCGAATCGCGTGCCCTCGCCCGCGGCGACCAGCGCATCGACCCGATGCCGAGGCAGCTTGACGACGAACCGATCGCCCGAGGCGAGCATGGCGAAAATCCTGTTGTCGATTTTCAAGGCGGCGGCGCCGAAGCCCCTGCTCGACGCCCCCGGGTCTGGTTGCGTGACGCCCGGCCTGCCGGCCAGTGCCTTGACGATGGCCGCGTAGCGCTGCGACGGCGTGGCGCTCACGCCGCCGAAGCCTCCTCGATGCGGGCTGGAATCGCCTCCGCCGGATGCAATCGGCGGTTGGTGATGGCGAGCGCGGTCGCCGCGCCCAGCAGCGACAGTCCCGCACCCACCGTCATGGCTGGGCGGAACCCGGCGGCGACGCCGGCCGGGGCGCCGAGGTGGCCGTTGGCCGCGAACACCGCCGCGACGACCGCGATGCAAAAGGCGGCGCCGAAGCGCTGCAGGGTGTTGATCACCCCAGACGCCTTGCCCATGTCGGCCGGCAGGACGGCGTTCATGGCGGCGGTCGGCGTGGTTGGCAGCGCCATCGAAATACCGACTCCGGCGACGATGAACGGGAGGACGAGCTGATCGTATCCAACCCCGGCTGTGGCGACGCGAGCGATCCAGCCCAGGCCGACGGCTTGAAGCGCCATGCCGGTGACGATCAGGGGCCGGGCGCCGATCCGGTCCGACAGGATGCCGGCGAGCGGCGCCACGACGAGCGGGGTTCCGGTCCACGGCAGGAAGCGCAGCCCGGTGGTGAGGGGTGAGTAGCCGAGGCCGAACTGGAAGTACTGTGATCCCAGGAAGGCCGCTGACGCGATGGTCCCGCTCATCAGGAACGCGGTTGCGATGGCGGCGGAAAACGTCGGGATCTTGAACAGGCGCAGCGGCAGCATCGGCTCCGGGATCCGGCTCTCCCAGGCCACGAAGGATGCCAGGAGCAGCACGCCGAGACCGAGCGCCATGACCACCTCGGCGCTGCCCCATCCGACGTCGTTGGCGCGGACCAGGCCCCACACGATGCCTACGGCGCTGCCCGACACCAGCGCGAGGCCGGGAATGTCGAGCCGCGCCGGCCGCCCTTTGCTCTCGGCCAGGCGCACGGTGGCGAGGACGGCCGCGGCGAGGCCGATCGGCACGTTGATCCAGAAGATCCAGTGCCAGCTCAAGCCCTGGGTCACCGCACCGCCGACGAGGGGGCCGGAGGCCACCGCGAGGCCCCCGATGCCGCCCCAGACGCCGACGATGGCGCCGCGCCGGGACGCGGGGAATGCCGTCGTGAGGAGGGTCAGGCTGAGCGGCGTGATGATGGCGGCGCCGATCCCTTGCACGGTTCGCGCCACGATCAGGGTTTCGATGCTCGGCGCCATCGCGCACGCCGCCGATGCGCCGGCGAAGAGCACGAGGCCGAGGGTATAGACGCGACGCCGGCCGAGCCGGTCCCCGAGGGCGGCCGCCGTGACGATGCCCGCCGCTACCGCGAGCGTGTATGCGTTGACCATCCATTCCAGCGTGGACAGGTTGCCGCCGATCTCGCGGTGTATGGCGGGCAGGGCCGTGATGACCACGAGGGCATCTAGCGAACCCATGAAAAAGGCGACCGATGTGAGGGCCAGAGCCCATGCTCCCTGTGATCGTGAAACCGCTTGCTGGTCGACCATTGGTGCAGTCCTCCTTGAAAAGGGCCCGGTCGCTCGGTATCGCGGGCGACTAGAAAGTAAAGCACCTACAAGAGAAAGTCAAGTAGTTCCTGGACTTTCTGAAGCGCTCGCCCTAGACTGGGTGTATGAAGTCGTACCGCGAGTACTGCGCGGTCGCCCAGGCGCTGGACGTGATCGGCGAGCGTTGGACCCTGCTGATCGTTCGCGAGCTGCTGATCCAGGGCCCCTGCCGCTACACCGACCTCCGCAACGGGCTGCCCGGCATCGCTACCAACCTGCTGGCAGAGCGCCTGCGTGAGATGGAGGAGGCCGGCCTCATCCGGCGCGAGGAGGCGCACCCGCCCGTGGCGACGACGCTGTTTCATCTGACCGAACGGGGTAGAGAGCTCAAGCCGGTGGTGGATGCGCTTGGCCGGTGGGGTGGACCCCTGGTGGCACGGCCGATCGGCGACGACGAGTTTCGCAGCCATTGGCTCGTTATCCCCATCGAAGCCCACCTGAGCGATCACACGCCCGAGCGTCCCCCGACCACGATCGAGCTGCGCACGGGTGACGAGCCGATGCTGGTCGAAACCGTCGATGGGAGGGTTCGCGCGCGTCCGGGTAAGGCTGATCATCCAGACGCCGTGCTCACCGGGACCGGCTCCTTGGTCATCGGTCTTCTGACCGGCCGGCTGGACCTGGCCGAGGCGATGCGGCGTGGGTTGCAGCTCGAAGGCGATCGCAAGGTCATCGACCGGGTGCGATCCAAACCGGCTGTAAGCCGATAGCCCCCCGAGAAGCGAGCCCTTACACCTTCACGGTGTTGCCGGCTTCAGCCGGGTTCGTGGCTCCTGGTGGCAATGCGTCCGCGGCCGGCGTGATGTGGTAGTGCAGGTGGAGCACCGGCAGACCCCACCAGCGTAAGAAGTGGTCGGTGCGAACCGAGCCGTCGGCGTCGGGATAGACGTGGAAAACCTCTGTGAGCGCCCGCACGTACCAGACGCGCAGCCGTCCTGACCCGGCTTCGGTCACCCGGTAGAAGCCAGGGTCTCCGAAGCCCCGGCCGGACGAGATCAGCTTCAGCGAGCCGTCCGCCTGGGCTTCGGGCCGAAGCAGCACGGTGGCGTTGCCGCGCACCACCGGGAACACGGTCTTGACGCACGGGCCATGCCCGGGCGGCGAGGCCGTTGAGTACAAGCCCGAGTAGATGACGAGCCCGCTCGCCAGGTTGCGGCGAAGCCAGCTGGTGAAAACCACGCGCCCCGACCCATCTACCAGCTGCTCCACCTCGCTGGTCATGCCGTGGGCGGTCTCCAGCGGGTACATGGGGAAGTTGAGCTGCTCCATCCGCCGGCTGACGAAGGTGATCAGCGCCCAGCCGAAAGGCCAGAAGAGCGGGGACCACTCCGACCAGACATCGAGGTGGTAGCGACCGGTGTGCTCGTAGAAGTCGCGCACCGACGGGTGCAGCCGGCCGGAGTCGAATGCGTCGCCATCGAGAAGGGCGCAGGCCGGCAGAAGCCCGAGGTCGCTGCCCGTCCTCACAGCCAGGCCGGTTGCCGCGGCGATCGAGCGGTGGAAGCCCGCGCCGATGCGCGGCGGGCCGGTTGGACCGTCCAGCCAGGGGATGCGGGTCCGATCCATGCGGCGGCCGAACATGAAGCAGAGGAACAGGATCACGGCCTCGGCCACGCCACCGATCAGCCTTTGCACGGCTCCATTGTGAGCGTCAATGCAGGCTCTTCAGTCAGAGGTTGGCGACGTCGGTTAGGCTCCCCCGGGCATCAACTTGATCCAGACCACCGACCACGGCCAGGCGCGGGCCGTCTGGCACGAGCTCCTCGTCTATGCCGCCGACCACCTGCCGGCCCTGCTCCTGGTGGAAGCGGTCCGGAACTTCGGCGCCGTCGTGTGGGTGCCCGGTGTCGGCTACCTGGTCAACGATCCCGAGCTGGGTAAGGCGATCCTCGAGGACTCCGAAGGGTTCACGAAGACCGGACCGGGGAGCATGGGCTCGATGATCACCCAGGTGGTGGGTGAGAACGCCCTCATGAACATGGAGGGACCCGCGCACCAGGCGATGACGGCCAGGCTGCACGACCTGTTCTCAGCCGCCTATCTCGATGTCGTGTCGGGCCAGGTCCTGGCCGAACCCGCGGCGCGCTTGCGGCGCGAGTTGATCGAGGGACGCGACGTCGACCTGGTGAGCTTCATGCACCGGCTGAGCGGCAAGATGATCTGCCACATGCTCGGCTTGACGATCGATGCCGGGGACGAGACGTATGAGCGCCTCTGGTCCATCGGGTCCAGCCTGACGGCCCCGGTCGGGCTGACCACGACCCGCCTCGATGACGCCGACGTCGCCTCCCGGCGCGCCCATTTCGACGAGCTGATGGATCACGCGCGCGTGTCCTTCGAGCGGAACGACCCAGGGTCTGATTCCATCATCCAGCGGCTGCACGATCTGGGCCTCTCTTTCGACGAGGTCAAGGGCGTCACCGCCGCCCTGCTCACGGTCGGAACGCAGACGGTGTCGGCGACCGTGCCGCGGGCCGTGGCCCTGCTCGTGGACACAGGCCAGCTCGCCCTACTGCGCGCGCGGCCGGAGCTGCGCGCCAGCGCCATCGACGAGGCTCTTCGCTATGTCGTGCCGGCCCCGATCATGCTGCGCAGCGTCGAGAAGACCAGGGTCCTCGGGGGCCACGAGCTCAAGGCCGGGCGCCGCGTCCTCATCCTCGCCTACAACCTGATGAAGCACCCCGGCTGGTTCCCCAAACCCCGCCGGTTCGACATCACGAGGCGTCATCACCGCAAGGTCAAATACCTGTGGTTCGGGGCAGGCTCACATTTCTGCCTCGGGTTCAACCTGGCCTATCGCGAGATCGGGTCCGTACTCGAGGTGCTCGAGACGTTGCCCGCCGAGGTGCGGGTCGTCAGCCGTGGGTACGCTCGCAACGTGCTGATCCCCACCTATTCAAGGCTGGTCGTCCGGCTCGGCCCGGTCGCGAAACAGAAGCACGCCGATGACGGCGATCCAGCCCAGCTTGGCGAGCAGCACGGCGCCCGAGAGATAGACCTCGGTGCCGAAGCTCACGGGCGGAAGCGCCAGGTCGGCGACGGCCGTGGCGCCTCCTAGCCACCCCAACCACAGCGGCATCAAGCGGGTTCCGGCCAGGGCGCCGAAGGCGGCCAGGAGCAGGCACGAGAGCCCGACGCCGCTGCATATATAGAGGAAGTGCGTGGCGGTCACGAGCGTGGTCATGAGCCCGGCGTCGGCGGTGACCTCTGGGCGGTAGGCGGCCGCCGCGAGGGTGGCGCTCGCCCCGACGTTCCCGGCCAGCACCACGATGCCGCCGGCGAAGGCGGCTCCAGCGAGAAGGCGGCCACCGCGACCGGTCCTCTCCAGCGCCGCCTGCTGCGCGCCGATGAATGCCACGAACGCGAGGCCGGCGAAAAGACGGATGAAGATCGCGGCCATCACGCGCTCGCGGTGGCGGGCAAGGAGGTCCGCGAGCTCAATGGCGGGGGCGCCCGCCGGCGGCAGCAAGCCCTGGACGAGGTTGGAGAGGATGAGCAAGATCGCTGTCGCCGGGCCGCCGAGGCCCAGCAGCCGGACGCCGATTAAGCGGACGCCAGGTCTGGCCGCATGAAGAGCACGACGCTCACGATCCCGATCCAGATCAGCACCAGCAGTGCGGCGTAGAGGACGATTGGCTGCCCGAAGGCAATGGGCACGAGGACGATGCTGATCAGGGCCAGGACAAGGCCCAGCCATGCCAACCATTCGGGAAAGATCCCCGTCCGCCGGCTGACCAGCCAGCTTGCGATCAGCATCCAGGCGGTGCCCATGCCGCTGATGGCGTAGAACATGTGAACCGCGGTTACCAGCGACGCGGCGACTGCGGGCTCGACCCCCTGTCCGGCCCGGTACGCCCCCGCCGCGATGGCCGCGGTCGCGGCGCCGCTGGAACCGAGCACAACGATCCCGGCGCCGAAGGCCGCCATCGAAACCCTCGCCGTGCCCCGCTCCGCGCGCGCGAGCGCGCTCCACAGCGTGGCCAGGAACCAGATGAATGCGAACCCGGCGTAGAGCCGGATGTACATCGCGGCCATGATCCGGTCGTGGTGCGATGTAAAGAAATCTGTGATCTGCTTGGCCGGCGCGTTGGCGGCGGGAATCGGTCCCTGGATCAGGGTTGCGAGGACCAGGCCGGCGACGGCCAGCAAGCCCGTGAGCGCCGCCCAACGTTCCCAGCTGATCCGCCTCGCCCGCTGCAGTGCTCCCTGCAAGTCCGCGCCATCATTGGTCATTGCAGGCGCCCTGTCAATGACGGGAGGCTGCATCGAACCGTGCCAAAGGTTCAGTACGGGTACTGACGACGAAACTAGCCGGCCGCTAGTAGACTGCGGGCGCCCGATGAACCATCAGGCTCGGTCGGCGGCGCTGCACCGAGATGCCCCTGTCTCCGCTCGACCCGGGCGCCGACTGGCCGGCCGCACCGTCGCAGCGGGGAATCTCGACGAGGCCACCAAGCGCGCCGCATTCGCGCTCTTCACCGCGGCGTATGAGGGCGCCGACTGGCCCCGCTTTCTGACCGACCTCAGCGAGAAGCAACACGTCATCCTCATGCACGACAAAGAGACGGGCGTGCTCAAGGGATTCTCGACCGTCAGCGTGCGGGTGGAGCAGACCGAGCGCGGCAAAGCGATCGTCGTCTTCTCGGGCGACACAGTGATCGACCGCGATTACTGGGGACAGAAGCAGCTGCACAAACAGTTCTCGCTTCTGCTGCTCAGGCTGCAGATCGAGAACCCGCTGCTGCCCGTTTACTGGTTCCTGGTCTCGAAGGGATACAAGACGTACCTCACGTTGATCAACTCGTGTCCGGTCAGCATCCCGCGCCATGAGCGTGCTGACGACCCCTGGCTGCGGCGGCTGCTGGACAGCCTGGCGACTGCTCGCTTCGGGGCCGCCTACGAGGTCTCGACGGGGATTGCCCTCAACGTCGCGCATGAGCGAGTGCGGATCGGACTTGCACCCATCGACGAATCCGCGCTTTCGAATCCGCACGTGCGCTACTTCGCGGAGCGCAATCCCGGCCACGTGCGCGGGGACGAGCTCGCCTGCCTGGCCCTGGTGCGCAAGCGCGATGCCGCGGCCGTCGCGTTCCGGTCCGTGATGGCGCGGCTGCGAAAGAGGCGTCGCGCCGCTTGAGCGCCGGCCCCGCGCTGGCCAATCTCGGCTACCTGGCCGCGGCCACGCCCGCGCACCGGCGGTTCGAGCGCGCGCTTCGCAGGCCGCAGGAGGCGCAGCAGGACATCCTCTGGCGCACGATCCGCGCCTCGTGCGCGACCCGCTTTGGTCGCGAGCACGGTTTGGACGGCGTGCGCTCGATCGACGACTGGCGGGCCCGCGTTCCGCTGCGCGACTTCGAGGGCTACCGGCCGTACGTGGAACGGATAGCGGACGGCGAACCACGGGTGCTCACCGACGAGCCGGTTGTCTTCATGGAGCCGACCGGAGGTTCATCGGGGGTGGAGAAGCTCGTTCCCTATACACGTCGCCTGCTGGCCGAGTTCTCGGCGGCGACGCTGCCATGGGTATTCGATCTGCTCAGCCGCCGTCCGCAGGTTCGAAAGGGCCGCGCCTACTGGGCCGTTTCTCCTCCGATGCGCAGGCTCGCGCGTACGAGCGGGGGCGTGCCTATCGGTAGCGATGACAGCGACTACTTCCCGGCCGTGGCGCGCTTCCTGCTGGGCCAGACCATGGCGCTGTCGCCCGCTCTGGGCGCACAGCTCGGCGTGGAGAGCTGGCGCCATGTGACCCTGAAGGCCCTGCTGGGCACCACCGACCTGGCGCTGGTCTCGGTCTGGAGCCCGAGCTTCCTCACGCTCCTTGCGGACGCGCTCGACGACAGCTTCCCGCGTCTGCTCGACGATCTCGAGAACCCGACACGGGCGTCCGAGCTGCGCAGGAGGTTCGGAAGCCGGCCTCCGGAGGATCTCGGCGAGGTTTGGCCCCGCCTCGCCATGGTCTCCTGCTGGACCGACAGCCACGCGGCCACCGCGTTGGGCCCGATGCGCCGGCGGTTTCCAGGTGTCGAAATCCAGGGCAAGGGGCTGCTGGCCACCGAGGGCGTCGTCTCCTTCCCGATCCTGGGCCTGCCGGCTCCGGTAGCCGCCGTCACGTCGCATTTCCTGGAATTCCTCGACTTCAACGGAGCGGTGCGAATGGTGCACGAGCTCGAGGCGGGTGGGCGATATGAGGTCGTGCTCACGACCGGCGGCGGCTTCCAGCGCTACCGCCTCAAGGATCTCGTGGACGTGGTGGGCCACCTCCAGGCCACGCCGATGCTGCGTTTCGTCGGGCGGGCGGACGGAGCGAGCGACCTGGCGGGGGAGAAGCTGACCCCCATCCTGGTCAAGGCAATGATCGAGCGCGCGACCCACGAGCTGGCGCTGCGCTCGCGCTTCACCATGCTCGCGCCGCTGCCGGGAGAGCCACCGGGGTACGCGCTCTTCGTCGAGCTGGACGACCCGGGCCGCAGCTCCGAGCTGGCGGCTCGGGTCGAGGAGCTGCTGCTCGAAACCCAACATTACAGGCTCTGCCGGCAGCTCGGGCAGCTGGCGCCGGTACGGGCGATCCCGATCACGAGCGGAGCTCTGCGCTACGAACAGGTTTGCATCGAGGCAGGCCAGCGCCCCGGGAGCATCAAGCCCACGAGCCTGGAGGCGTCCACGGATCGAAGCCTCAGGCTGGCCGGCGAGCTGATGCCGCTGCGGTGAAGCACCAGGCTGCGCCCGAATCCGTGCGAGGCCCGGCGCCATCAGAGAGGCGCGACATCATGCGCTTCACGAGCGGGACCCTGAGCGAGAACTGGTACGTGGCGGCGCTCTCGAAAGAGGTCACGAGAAAGCGACCCACGGCCAGGACCGTGCTGGAGGAACCCCTTGTGCTCTTCCGGTCGACCGGCGGGCGGCCGGTCGCGCTGCTCGATCGCTGCCTGCACCGCAATGCGGCGCTCAGCGCCGGCCAGGTGTTCGACGGCTGCATCGGCTGCCCGTACCACGGCTGGACGTACGACGTCCACGGCAGGTGCGTATTCGTGCCGTCCGAAGGGCCGAAGTCGGACGGCGTGCAAGCGGAGGCGCCGGCCGGCCGGCCGGACCGCTTCGTGGAGTCGTTTCCGGCCCGCGACCAGGATGGAATGGTCTGGGTCTACATGGGCACGCCGGAGCGGGCGGCCGAGCGCGAGCCCTTCCGGTTCCCGCCCGCCGGCGAAGGCTGGATGTCGTACACGATGGTCACCGATTTCGACGGGGACGTCACCGACCTCGTCGAGAACTTCATGGACGTGCCCCACACCAGCTTCGTCCACGGGGGTTGGTTTCGCCGCCAGGGCAAGCCGAAGCGGGGAGAAGCGCAGGTCGAGCGCACGCGGGATTCGGTCCTCGTCGATTACGTGATTCCTGGCGATTCCATCGGCTTCACCGGCCGGATCCTCAACCCGGACAACCGGCCCATGACGCACACCGACAAGTTCTTCATGCCCAACTGCACGCGCGTGGACTATGCGTGGGGCCCCAGGCGCGCGTTCGTGATCACGTCCCAGGTCACACCGATCACGCCCGTCAAGGCGCGCGTGTACACGGCGATCACGTTTCAGCTCGGACCGCTCAACTGGCCGGCCCGGATCGGGCTGCCCTGGTACACGCGGGTCGTCATCAACCAGGACGTCCGGATCATGGCCGTGCAGACCGCCAACCTCGTGCGGTTCGGCGGCCGGAGGTTCCATGGCACCGGGGCGGACGTCATCCACCGGCACATCGAGGTCCTCCGGGAACATGCCCTCGCCGGCACGGAGGGTGATCCGCCGGCCCCAGCCGGCGATCACATCGCCTACTGGCTATGACTTCCCAGACTGAGCCGCGCACGTCGGCCGGGTCGGTCTCCATCCGTCTAGCGGCGGATGCCGACAGCGCTGCGCTCTGCGAGACATTCGCCGGCATCACCATGGATGCGGACCTCCAGCTCTCGATCCGGCGCGACCCGGACTTCATGGCGCTCTACCGCATGCAGACCGAGTGCTGGGAATGCTGGGTTGGCGAACGGGCCGGGAAGATCGTGGGGTTGGGTGCGCTCCTCGCCCGCGACGGATACCTGAACGGAGCGCCGGTTCGCATCGGCTACCTCGGCGACCTCCGGGTGGCGCCGCGTTTGCCAGGCGGGCTCCGCCTCCTCGGGCAGCTCTACGGTCCGGTGCTCGACCGCTTCGCTGAGTCGAACGGCTGCGACCTGTTCCTGACCACCATCATCGCCTCTAACACCCGCGCCCTCCGAGCGCTGACCAGCGACCGCAGCCGCCAGATCGGCATACCGTCCTACCACCTGCTGCAGCAGTTCGACATCCGCGCCGTCCACCTGGCGCTGCCCAGGCTGCGTGCAAGGGAAACCTACGAGGTCCGCCGCGCGTTTGAGCCCGACCTTCCCACCATCGCCACTTTCCTCGATGCTGATTCCCGCCGCCGGCCTTTCGGATACGTCCTCGACGAGGCCGAGCTGCGCCGCCGGCTGGCCCGATGGCCAGGCCTCGAGATCTCCGATTTCTACCTCGCGTTCGACCGGCGCGGCGCCCTGGTCGGGTGCTGTGCCCCATGGGATGCCTCGCCCGTCAAGCGGACTGTCGTCACCGGCTACCGGGGGTCGATGCGATGGGTGAGGAGGGTGCACGACGCGGCCGCCCCTCTGCTCGGCGTGCCCGCGCTTCCGTCCGGAGGCCAGGCGCTCAAGTACGCCTATCTCACACACCTGGCCGTCCCCAGCGGCGAGCCCGCGATCATGCGAGCGCTGCTCGAGGCGGTGTATCGCGATCGCAGGGCAGAGGGCTTCCACTTCCTCAGCGTCTGCGTGCCGGAGGCGGATCCACTACGCCCTGCCTACTCGGGCTTCCTGGCCAGCAACCTGCGGTCGAACCTCTATGTCGTCGCGGCGCGTGGACAGGTGCCGCCCCACGTCGACCTGACCGGCCGGCGTCCGGGATTTGAGATGGCGCTCGTCTGAGATGAGCGCGACCCTCGCGCGGACCTCTCCGGCGTCTGTACGAACCGCCCCGGCGGCGGGTGTGTGGAGCGGGGTTCCGAGCCTCCGCGATCCGCGAATCCCGTTCGCCCTGCTGCTGACGTTCTACGCGCTCGCCGGCACGCTCTGGCTCGGTTTCAACCGCAACCCGGAGCAGATCCTGATCACGGTCGTCTCGGCCTGTGGGCTGGACATGGCGCTCCACTGGCTGCTGCGGCAGCGCCGCCTGCTCGTGCCCCTGAGCGCGTACATAACCGGGCTCTCGCTGGCCCTGGTCCTGAACTATGCGCACGACTACCTCCTGCTCTTCCTACCTGTCTACCTGGCCATCGGGTCGAAGTACCTCTTCACCCGAAATGGCGGCCACGCCTTCAACCCGTCGCTGTTCGGCGTCACCGCCACGCTGCTGTTCGCGGGATCGGTGATCTCGACGGCCCCGGCCTACCAGTGGCGCGGCAATTACGCGGTCTCCGCATTCATCGTCATGGCGGCCCTCACCCTGTTCGTCTTCAAGGTCGACCGTGCCTGGCTGGTGGGGACCTTCCTCATCTCCTACGCCTGCCAGACGGCCTTGCGGGCGTACATCATGCGTTTCCACATGCCCCCGGAAATGCTCTTCCTGGGCACCATGAGCTCGCCGCAATTCTTCCTGTTCGCGTTCTACATGCTCACCGACCCGAAGACCTCGCCGTCCTCGCGCCGGGGGCAGGTGAGGGTCGCGCTCGCGATCACCCTGGTCGACCTCGTGCTGCATCTGCTGCAGAGCGTCTTCACGTTTTTCTACGCGGCGACCATCGTGCAGCTCGCGCGTTATCTATGGGGCCATGGACAGCACCTGCTAACGCCCGACCGCATGCGGTACATGCGGCGCTCGCTGATCAGCCGACCGGTGCTGCGATCCGTCTCGGTTCTGGCCGCGATCGCGCTGCTTGGCGGCCTCACCTACACGCAGGTGCTGAGGCCGCAGGTCACGCTCAGCAGCGTCGGCTTCCGGTTCCAGGAGCTGACGCCTACGACGACGGGCATCTCGGTCCAGATGGACCCTGGCGCGCTGAAGCTGGTCGACCCCCGGCTCCAGCACATAAGCAAATGGCTGCTTTCGGTCGGATCGTCGGTCGCCGCGGCGGATGTCACGCGCAGCGGCCGCCAGGATCTCTTCCTCACCAACCCCCTCGCGACCGCCATGGACCGCAACCAGCTCCTCATCAACCGCGGGGGCTACCGGTTCGAACGCGTCCCGATTCCAGCTCTCGACGCGATCAGCAACGACCCGCAAACGTACGGCATGGTCGCCGGTGCGGTCTTCTTCGACTACGACGGGGACGGTTACCCCGACCTGCTGCTCACGGTCGCTTTCGGCCGGACGATTTTGCTTCACAACCTCTACGGATCGACGGGACGGGTCGAGTTCGAGGACGTGTCGCACGCGGCCGGCATCGACGGCTACACGATCAGCGTCGCCGCCAACGTGCTCGACTACGACCACAGCGGCCGCCTCAGCATCCTGGTCGCGAACGTCCTGAACCCTTACCTGCCGGGCTATTCGTACCCGACCCAACTCAGCATCTTCCACCTCCCTCAGCCCGCGTACCCGGGCGACCGGCGGATGTTCAACTTCATGCACAACAGCTGGTACGACGCCACCAACGGCGGCGGCTACGTCCTGTACAAGAACCTGGGCGGCGGCCGGTTCGAGAAGCAGGACGTCAGGAAGCTTGGGTTGAGCGATACGCATTGGTCCCTGTCCATCGGGACCGGAGATCTCAACGGGGACGGATGGACGGACATCTACGTGGCCAACGACTTTGGACCCGACGATCTGTACATCAATGACCACGAGCATTTCCACCGCCAGGCCGGCGCCTTGTTCGGTGACGTCGGCAAGGACACCTACAAGGGCATGAACAGCTCGCTTGCGGACCTCGACCGGACCGGCCGCCTGGACGTCTACGTCTCCGACGTGCACCATCCGCTGCAGGCGGAAGGCTCGCTGCTCTGGATGAACCAGGGCGTCGATGGGGAAGGCAACCCGATCCTGGTCGATGAGGCGAGCGGGCGCGGGGTCTTGAACGAGGACCGATTCGGCTGGGGCGCCGCCATCGGTGACCTGGACAATCGCGGCTGGCTCGACATCGTGCAGGCCAACGGCCACATCGACGACAGCCTCGACCGCAAGTACGCAAGCTGCCCGGACTACTGGTACATCAACGCCAAGTTGATGCAATCGCCGCCCGAGATATTCACCTACGCCGACCAGTGGGGCGACCTGCGAGGAGCATGCATCTGGCCCAACGAGCCCGCTCGCGTCTACTACAACAGGGGCGCTGACGCCCGGCCCCAATTCGTGGACGTGGCGGCGCTGACCGGTCTCGGCAAAGGCTCGAACTGGCGGGGCGTCGCACTCGTCGATCTCGACAACACGGGACGTCTAGACCTGGTCATCACCAACCAGTTCGCGCCGCCGGCGGTATATCGGAACATCGGCCTCGGCAGCGCGTCTGACGCGCCGGCAGATTGGGTCGGGTTGCGATTGATCGGCGACGGCGCGTCGTGCAACTTGGACGCGCTCGGGTCGACCGTGCGGGTGGAGACGCCGGGCGAACCATGGCAGACGGCTGAGGTCCAGGCGGTCACGGGGTTCTCGGCGCAGAGCGACTCTCGAGTGCATTTCGGCCTTGGCCGGTCGACCGGCCGCGGCTTGACGGTGAGCGTGCGCTGGTGTGGCCGGGCCGAGACGAAATACCAGGTGGCCGCCAATCAATACACGACCATCCGGGAGAGCGGCGCGGCCGGCTAGCCGGCTTGTTTGCTGGCCGCCCGGCGGCGCATATATCGCACGGCCAGAACCGCGATGTAGGCGAGGATGACGACGCCTGCGACGACCAGGCCATAGCGCTCGACCTGGGTCACGAAGCCACTGACGTCAAAGGCGGCGCCGAGCGCGTAGCCGATGATCGTGAATGCGACAGCCCAGATGACGCAGCCGGCCAGGTTGTAGGCGCTGAAGAGCCGGTAGCTGTAACGACCTACACCGGCGGCGACCGCCAGGTATGTGCGCACACCGGTGACGAGCCGGCCCAGGACCAACCATGGCGGCGCCTGGCGCGCGATGCGCCGCTCATACTCCAGCCGCCGCTGCGGGCTGAGGAACCTGGCCACCAGGCGACTCCCCCCCAGGCGGCCGACCCAGTAGGCGGCGTGGTCGCTCGCCGCCCCACCGGCGGTGGCCAGCGCGACGATCTGCCAGAGGGGGCCGGACCGGGTGCCGGCCGCCAGCACGATGGCGATCTCGCCGGCGGCTGGGAAGACGTATGGGCCGGCGGCCGACAGCCAGAACACGGACCAGATGCCCATGGCGTCCATGGCGTGACGGATGAGGTCCTCCATCGGTCGCTCAACACTATCGCCGGGCGCGCGCATTCAGGCTGCCCAAGCGGAGCGTCGACCTCCCCGCGGGGAGGTGAAACGACCCTCGCTACGCCTGGGTTATGGCGCGCATCCGCAGCACCTTGTGAAGTCCCATCGCCGGCAGCCCGACGCGAAACATCAGCGGCAGCTGCGAGCGCACCGACGATGCATCGACCACGACCGGCTCGACCAGGTGATAGTCGGTGCCCCGATAACGGAGCACACATTCACCGGCGGCGAGGATGTTGCGCGCCCACCCGGAATCCTGACCGAACGCGAGACTGATCCAGAAGAAATCTCCACGCGGCATCGCAGTGATCGGGGTGGTGTACGTGCGGCCCGATCTGTGCCCGCGGTGGTGGAGCAGCGACCACATCGGAACCCAGCGCCCGCCGGCGACGCGCTTGACCAGCGGGTTGAAAATCCGGGTCAGCGGCCGGATGATCCTGTCGACGAAGCCCGATACATCGGTCTGCTTCGGGCGCTTGGCGCTGTCGGTCATCTGCTCAACTTCTTCGCTCATGAAAAGCAAAACGCGGCCAGGTGATAGTCTATTCCATCAAGTGATTGATTGAGCGCCAGAGCAGCTGCCAAGCGCGGACGTCCCAGGGCCTCGGACGTCGCCGAGCCTCGGCGCGACGAGCTGGTGTTGGCCGCCTACAGACGCATCGCGGAGGCAGGCTTCGAGGGCCTTCGAACCAGGGACGTCGCCGCCGAGGCGGGGGTGAACATCGCCACCCTGCACTACTACTTCCCGAGCAAGGAGGCGCTCATCCGCGGCGTGGTCGGCCACGCCATGGGCCGCTTCCGCACGGCATTCGCACCAGGCTCGAGGCCGGGCGAGCAGCTGGCCGCCCAGCTCCGGGGGGTTCGCCGGCTGGCCAGGGATGAGCCCGAGCTGTTCGTGGTCATGGGGGAATTGGCCCTGCGCTCGGGGCGCGATCCGGCGATCGCCGCCATCTTCAAGGAGACCATCGAAGCCTGGCACAGCACGCTTCACACCCTCGTCGGCCATGCCCAAAGAGAAGGGTTCGTCGACAATCGGCTTGATCCCGACACGGTTGCCTCGTTGGTCATCGCGACGCTGACCGGCCTCTTCATGATGCCGGTCGCCAACACCGCTCCCGACCGCGTCGACAAGGCGCTCGGCCAGCTCGAGAGCTTCCTGGGACTCGATTAGCTCATCTCATCCGGCAGGATGAGGGGAAAGATCAGTCTTGGTGCCGACGACTTCGCGCCTGTCGCCGCCTAGCGTGACGGTCATGGAAAACATGACAGTTGTCGAGACCAACGGACTCACCAAGCGCTACGGAAACGGAGTCCTCGCCGTCGACTCAGTGGAGATGAGCGTGAGGCGCGGGGAGGTGTATGGCTTCCTCGGGCCGAACGGCGCGGGCAAGACCACGACCCTGCGCATGCTCGTGGGCCTCATCCGGCCCAGCTCCGGCATGGCAACCGTCGTGGGCCACGCGCCGGGCGACCCGGCGGGCCTGGCCAGGATCGGCTCCCTGGTCGAGGCCCCGGGGTTCTACCCGTACCTGTCGGGTCGCGAGAACCTCAAGGTCGTCGCGGATTTCGCGGGCGTCGACCACAAGCGTGTGGCGGAGGTGCTCGACATCGTCGAGCTGACCTCTCGGGCCGGTCGCAAGTTCGGCACGTACTCGACTGGAATGAAGCAGCGGCTGGGTGTGGCCGCGGCGCTGCTCAAAGACCCGGAGCTGCTCATCCTCGACGAGCCCACGAGCGGGCTGGACCCTCAGGGCATGGCGGAGATGCGCAAGCTGATCAAGGACATCGGCCAGGGCAACCGCACCGTGCTGCTCTCGAGCCACCTGCTCACAGAGGTCGAGCAGATCTGCGATCGCGTCGGGGTGATCAGCCGCGGCAAGCTGGTGACCCAGTCCACCGTCCAGGAGCTTCTCGGAGAAGAGGGCGTGCTGGTCAGAGCGCAGCCTGTCGACCGCGCGTACGAGCTGCTGGCAAGCATGTTCGGCAGCGCCGTGGTGAGCCGGCAGGACGGTGCCATCAGGCTGCAGACCGATCCCGCCGGCAGCGTCGAGATCAACAGCCGGCTCGTGGCCGCCGGCATCGGAGTCAGCGAGCTGAGGCCATTCGAAAGATCGCTGGAGGAAGCCTTCTTCCAGCTCACAGGGGAGAAGCAAGGATCATGATCGCAACCATCAAAGGGGAATGGCGTAAGAACCGTTTCCGGCCGGCGTTACTCGTGTCCTCCGGCATCATCGGGGCGATAGTCGTGCTCGTCTACGGAGTCAACTGGTACCAGGCACTGCACCCGGCTGCGGGCGAAAGGCAGGTGTCGCTGCTGACGCTCTACCCAGACCAATTCGTCAACAGCGTGATGGGGGCGGGCTTTCCGCTCGGGGCGGCGATGGCGATCGTTCTCGGTGCGCTGATCGCCGGGTCCGAGTACTCGTGGGGCACGATGAAGACCACCCTCACCCAGGGGCCGGGGCGCCTCACCACATGGTTCGGTCGCGTGGTGGTGTTCGCGGCCTGGATGGCCATCCTGACCCTCATCCTGTTCGCCATGGGTGCCGCAGCCAGCGTGGTCGTGGCCTCGTTCGAAGGCCACGCGATCGCATGGCCGGCCGCTATCGACATCGCCAAGGGAATCGGCGCCATCTGGCTCGTCTTCGCGGTGAACGGCGCCATCGGCCTGGCGCTAGGGGTCCTGATCCGGAATTCGGCGGCTGCGCTCGGCGTCGGCCTGATCTACGTCCTCGCGGTAGAGATCCTCGCGGTGGGCTTCATCGACAGCCTCAACGGCGGCGCGTACAGGTGGATCGGCAACCTGTTCGTCGGACAGAACGCGACGGCGCTTTTGCAGAGCTTCACGTCCCCGGCCTTCGGCCGCAGTCTCGCGCCGTCCATTGGCGCCGAGCAGGCGGTGCTGGTCCTCGCGGCGTACTTCGCCGGCCTTGTCATCGTGGCCGCAGCCCTCATTCGGCAGAGGGACGTCACATAGGCCTCAATCTTCCCCGCCAACCCGTACGCGGCCGGCCGTGGTCATGGTTCAGAGGCCGGCCGCGGCTCACTGACGGGGTTGTCGTCGGGTTCAACCTCCTGACCGGGATCGTCGGTCTCATCGGAAGCTACGTCCACGGCTCGTTGGCATGGTTCGGCGTCTTCCTGGTCGTCATCGAGGCGCTTCCGCTGTGGTGGAGGCGCCGCTTTCCAGCCGCGGTGCTGGGGATCGTCGTGTGCGCCGAGGTCGCCAAGTGGGCCTTGCAAGTCTCCAACGATCCGTCGGGCCCGGCCCTCGTTTTCGCCGTGTACGCGGTGTCGGTCTACGGCCGGCCTCGCGAGCGATTGGTGGTCGCCGTCGCCGCGATCGCGATCATCGCCTTCGCGGTCGCCTTTCTCGTCCTCGGCCAGTTTGCTGTCAGCCGGACGTTGATCCCGGCCGGCGCGACCTCGCTCGTGGCCTGGGTGATCGGCGACTACATGCGATCGCGGCGCCAGTTCTTCGTCGACATCGTGGCGCAGCATCAGAAGGACCGCGAGCAGGCAGCGGACGAAGAGCGGCTGCGGATCGCACGCGAGCTGCATGACGTCGTCGCTCACAACGTCAGCGTGATGGCGATCCAGGCCGGCGCGGCTCGTGTCTCAGGCAACTCGAGCAAAGAGGCGCTGCAATCGATCGAGACCACGGCTCGCGACACGCTTGCGGAGCTCAACCGGCTGCTAGGCGTCCTGCGCAAGCAGTCCGAGGCGCCGCTCATGCCGCAGCCAGGACTCGACCAGGTCGAGGCCCTGGTCAAGACGGCGCGCGACGCGGGACTGGGAGCCACTCTGAAAGTCACGGGCGAAAAGCGGCCGCTGCCGGCGGCGCTCGACCTCACGGCCTATCGGATCGTTCAGGAAGCGATCACGAACGCCCTCAAGCATGCACACGCATCGCGGCTGGAGGTGCGCATCGCCTACCTGCCCGATGCGTTGGAGCTGACGATCCGCGACAACGGCGAAGGCCAATCCGAAGCGGCGGTCAAGGCCTCGACGGGACATGGGTTGATCGGGATGCGTGAGAGGGTGGCGCTGTTCGGGGGCGAGCTGGAGGCCGCCTCTCCCGCCGTGGGTGGCTTCACCGTGCGCTCCCGGTTGCCGATCACATGATTCGAGTCGCGCTCGCCGACGACCAGGCCCTGGTCCGCGCCGGCTTCCGGATGATCGTCGGCTCGCAGCCCGACATGCAGGTCGCGGGCGAGGCGGGCGACGGCCAGGAGGCGATCGAGCTGGTCCAGCGCGAACGGCCCGACGTGATCCTCATGGACATCCGCATGCCCCGCGTCGACGGCATCGCAGCGACGCGGAACATCACCACCGCCGGATCGCCAACCCGGGTTGTGATCCTCACCACGTATGAGCTCGACGAGTACGTCTTCGACGCTCTCGCGGCCGGGGCATCGGCGTTCCTGCTCAAGGCGGCGCCGCCGGAAGACCTCATACGAGCCATCCGCGTCGTAGCGTCCGGCGATGCGCTGCTGGCGCCCTCGGTGACGCGCCGGCTGATCGAGGAGTTCGCCAAGCGCCCGGAGCCGGCCGAGCGGAAGGCGAAACAGCTCGACGTTTTGACGGAGCGAGAGCGTGATGTGCTGCATGAGGTGGCGAAGGGATACACCAACGCCGAGATCGCCGCGCGCCTCCACGTCGCCGAAACCACCGTCAAGACGCATGTCGCCCACGTGCTCGGCAAGCTCGAGCTGAGGGACCGCGTGCAGGCGGTGATCCTCGCCTACGAGGCCGGCCTGGTGGGTTCCTCCTGACCGAGCGCGTCGAGCCGGGCAAGCACTCCGCTGACGTCGAGCCCTTCCTTGACGAGAGCGAACATGTTGCCCTTGCCACCTCGGCGGAGCCACTCCACCATGGCCTCGAACGATGCCGTGACCAGGACCATCGAGAGTACTCGGACCTCGAAGTCCGCGGCATCGCGGCCGGTTCGCTTGGCGACGATGCCCGCAAACAGTGTCTGCGCCTTCTGCAGCTCCTCCCAGAATCGCGCGCGGACTTCCGGAACCTCGAGGGCGAGCATGGCCCGCGCCAGGATCGTCTCCGAATCAGCCTGGACGGCGCCGGCGAACATCGTCAGCGCGCGCTCGATCGATTGACTCAACGGAACGTCGTGCGGCAGCGACGTCATGAACGATTCGAGCATCGGGTCGTAGCGGTCGAACAGGACGACGTCCTCTTTCGACGGAAAGTAGTTGAAGAACGTGCTGGGTGAGATCTCGGCCGCGGCGGCGATCTGATCGATCGTCGTCTCCTCGTAGCCCTGCTCCTGGAACAGACGCAAGGCCTCGCGCTGGATCGCTTCCTTGGTCTTGAGCTTCTTGCGCTCCCGTAATCCAGAATGGCTCAAGAGGCGGCCTGCATCGCGGGTATTTCGTCGTGAGCTTCTCGCGGAGCGCGAGCGGGCAGGAAAACGGCCATCAGCACCGCTCCCCCGACCATGATCACCGCGCTCACGAGCATCACCTCCGACATGCCCTGAGAGTAAGCGTCCTGGGCAGCGCGCAGGAGGCGGTCGCCGAGCGGGCTCGGGAGGTGGCGGGCGATCGCGGCCGCGACGGCGACGCTGCTCTCGGCTGCCGACTGCACCTGCGCCGGAAGGCCGTCGAGGTGCCCTCTTATCGCAGTCTGGTAGGCGCCGTTCAGGATGCTGCCCATGACCGCGACGCCGAACGAGGAGCCCACATTCTGGAGCGTGCGCGTGAGCGCGCTGCCCGCGCCGGTCTCCCCGGCGGGCAGGGAGCCGAGGATTGCGTCCAGCGCGGGGATCATGGCCAGCGCGATGCTGAGCCCCGTGATGGCCAGCGCCACCGCGACGACTCCGTAGCCGGTGTCGACGCCCGCTTGCGAGAGCACCAACATTCCCGCGGCGCTCCCGCCGAGGCCCGCGGTGACCATCACCTTGGCGCCCAGGCGCTTGGCCAGCCAGTCGCTGCTCACGGCGCCGACCATCATCGCGGCGATCATCGGGAGCAGGCGGATTCCGACGCCCTGGGCGTCGTTGCCCTGGACGATCTGCAGGAACGGGGAGAGGATGAACAGCACACCTGTCATGGCGAAGCCGACGATCGTGAAAGTGACCGTCGCCCACGCGAATCGCGCGCTCTTGAAGAGGTTGAGATCGATCAGCGGTTCGCGGCTGCGCAGCTGCCACAGCACGAACGCGATGATGAGGACAGCGCCGCCGATGATCGGACCGGCAACCTGCAGGTCGCCCCATCCGCGGACCGGCTCCTCGATGATGCCGTAGACGACTCCCGTGACCCCAACCACTTCGAGGATCGCGCCGATCCAGTCGAGCCTGCGCGCTCGCGGGTCCTTGCTCTCGGGCACGAAGAACCACACGCCGACGACCGCGACCACGACGACCGGCGCGTTGATGAGGAAGATGGAGCCCCAGGCGTAGTGCGTGAGCAGCCAGCCCGCGATGAGCGGACCGAGCGGGAGGCCGATGAAAGAGCCGGCGCCGGCCAGGCCGATGGCGCGCTGGCGCTCGTCCTCCTGGAACATCGAAGGCAGCATCGACTGCATGAGAGGGAGCACGATGGCGCCGCTGGCGCCCATGACCACTCGCATCAAGATCAGCCCGTTCGCGGAGGTCATCTGGCTGGCGACCACCGAAGAGATGCCGAACGTCGCCAGGCCCACCAGCAGCAGGCGCTTGCGGCCGAGGCGGTCGCCCAGCACTCCCGCCGGCAGCATGAACCCCGCCAGCGCGAGTGTGTAGGCGGCGGACATCCACTGCAGCTGGTCGGTGGTCGCGTTCAGCTTGGCCGAAAGGGTGGGCAGAGCCGTGATGAGGATGGTGATGTCGAGCCCGAGCACGAGGCCGCTGATCGTCAGCGCCGCCAGGCCAAGCCATCGACCTGGCAGCCTCCCCGTCGTAATTCCTACTGGCGTCATGCTCATCTCTGACCTCCTCGGGATTTGATCTAGTCAGATGATAAATGGAGCCACTTCAAAAATCAAGAGGCTACAAATAACGAGGAAGTCCAGCTTTGGCCCGATCGCGCTGGCCGTGGCGATCGCCTGGGCCTGTGGCAACCCGGCCGCGGTGCTTCCGCATCCACAGAGGCACGTGTTTGTGATCGTGATGGAGAACCGATCGCCCGAAGAGGCGATGGCGGGGCCATTCACGGCGTCGCTGGCTGACACGTATGGGGTGGCCCGCGACTATCACGCGATCACACACCCCAGCGTCCCGAACTACCTGGCACTCACCTCGGGCTCAACCTGGGGCGTGACCGACGACAGCTACCACGCGCTTCCCAAACGAGACCTCGGCACGCAGCTGACCACGGCCGGCGTGAGCTGGCGGGCTTACATGGAGGGCCTCGGTGCGGGTGGATGTATCAACAGCCCGCTCCCGTATGACCCGGGCCACAATCCCTTCGCGTTCTATGGCGGGGCCTGCCCGAACAACGTGGTGCCGGCTACCGCCCTGGCGGGCGACCTCGCCGGCGACACGCCCTGGCTCAGCTGGATAACGCCCGACAGGTGCCATGACACACACGACTGCCCGGTGGCCACCGGCGATGCATGGCTCGAGCAGACGTCGGGGGAGATCATGAGCTCGGCTGCCTGGAAGGACAACGGCGTCCTTTTCATCACCTGGGACGAGGACGAGGGCAGCGTCTCCAACCAGGTATTGACCATGGCGGTGGTCCCGGGCGCCCTTCACCGCCAGAGCAACCACGCGTACGACCACTACTCGCTGCTGGCGACGATCGAAGACCTGCTGGGCGTCGGGCGGTTGGGCATGGCTGCCCAGGCGCACCCGATGACCGACCTGACGGGCTAGCCACCGAACTCGATAGTGGCGCTCGAGGCCCGGTTTGTGGCACCTTCTTCAGGTCAGGTTCAGGGGGCGTCTCGAGTGCCCGCCGTATTCAGTGCAAGGAGGTAGTGGTGAGACTCAGGTTGATACTCATGGCTGCGATCGCGGCGATCGCCGTGGGCCAGACGCTGGCCGTGGCCGCCGACGACAGCCCGCAACCGATCGACTTCGCGCACAACGTGACGGGTGCGCCGGCGCCGGTGGACGGCGCGGTGTTCGGGACCGCACCGTCGGTCAAGACCGGAACGGCCATCTGCACGACCGCCGTGCAACCAGGCGTCAACGCGAACACCGACTGCATGGAGTCGTCGGTGGGGCCGCACAACGAAACCTCGATCGCCGTCAACCCGACCAACCCGATGAACATGATCGGCGGCGCCAACGACTACCAGATCGCGCTCAACCCTGCCGGGCAGGTCAGCGAGACCATCCTGTCGCGCGCGCACGTGACCTTCGACGGCGGCCACACATGGTCGATGTTCCCCGTCTTTTCGAATTCGGCTTACCAGGCGACCGGCGACCCGGCGCTCGCGTTCGACGCGGCCGGGCACGCTTACTACGCCACGCTTGGGTTCCGGTTCGTCGGACCGTTCAACGCCGAGAATCCCGACGTCCTCGTCTCCAACTCGGGCGACGGTGGCAAGACATGGAGCGTCGTGCGCGTCGCGTCCGGCAGCGGTGTCGAGACCGGCGTGGGCGACCTGCTCGACAAGGAATACGTCGCCGCGTGGGGCACTGGCAACGCCATCGTCGCATACGGCGATTTCCAGCTCGGCCTGCACGGCAGCTTGATCTCGGCCCGGATCCACAGCGCCGTCACGCACGACGGCGGCCAGACGTGGGCGTCGGGCGGTGTGATCTCCGGCTCGCTCGACCAGGCGTTCGTCGCCACCCCGGTGCGGACGGCTGACGGGCGCATCTTCGTCTCGTTCCTGAACACGACCGACTTGAAGACGGGCCGCGACGACTACGAGGTCGTCGAGGTCAGCCCCATGACGGGTGCGGCTCTGGGCACGCCGGTCAAGGTGGCGACGGTCATCGACGGCAACACCGACTACCCGATCGCGTTCGGCCGGCAGACGTACCAGGACAGCGTTTTTCGAAGCTGGGCGGCCGGCAACATCGCCGCCGACCCGACGAACCCGGCGCACCTGGCCGTCGTTTGGTCGGACATGCGCGACAGCGTCACTCCCGCGCCCACCAACCCCTACAAGGCGATCACCAACTCGGATGTCGTCGTGAGCCAATCCTTCAATAGCGGCCAGGCATGGTCGGCCCCCGTGGCGCTCACGCTTTCGGGCGACCAGTTCCAGCCGTGGAGCGTCTACGACAAGTTCGGCCGGCTGCGCATCGGCATGTTCGATCGCTCGGTCGACCCCAACAATCACAAGTACGCCTACTCGTTGGCGACCGAGAACGTCCCCGGTTCCCTCAGCTTCTCAACCGGCACCGTCAGCACGGCGCTGTCGGATCCAACGAAGGGCGACCGGTGGTTCGGGCGGAACGTCAATCCAAACTTCTTGCACGCGACTGCGTTCCTCGGCGACTACAGCAACATCGCGGCCATGCCCGACGGCAGCGTGGTCGCCTACTGGACCGACATGCGGAACAACGCGACATTCGCGGGCATCACGCGGAAGGGCGAGGACGCCTTCTTCGGAACCGCGAGCTAATCAGCTGAAGGAAAAGGGCGGCGGGCCGGCCGGCTCGCCGCCCGACCTCGGCGGTTGACTTCCACGAGCTTGACGCGCCCGCGTGCGCCCGAGCGCAGCTCGAGGGCCGACACCGGTACGCCCAGCTCCCTGGCGACAGCCTTCAGCACCGCCTCGTTCGCCGCCCCATCGACGGGCGCGGCGGTCACCCAGACCTCGAGCTCGTCGCCTTTCCGCGCCGTCCGTGCACGCGAAGCTCGAGGATGCACGCGGACGGTGATCATCACGGCCGCTCTACCTTATTCGTATGGGCCTTGTGGTCTGCGATGTCGGCCCGCGCGACGGTCTTCAGAACGAAGACCGCGTGCTCGAACCTTCGCTTCGCGCCGAGCTGAGCGACAAGCTGGCCGCGGCCGGCCTCAAGCGGATCGAGGCCGCGAGCTTCGTCAACCCCAAGCTCGTCCCGCAGATGGCCGGAGCAGAGGACGTGATGGCGGCGCTTCACCGCCGCGCGGGCACGTCGTACGCGGGCCTCGTGCTCAACGAGAAGGGCTACGAGCGGGCGATCGCGTCGGGCGTCGACGAGGTGCATTACGCGTTCGCGGCCACTGACGAGTTCGGCCGCCGAAACCAGAACGCGACCACCGAGCAGGGCCTGCAGGCGGCGCTGGCCCTGGTGGTACGGGCGCGGGCAGACCGCGTGCCGATCACTGTGACGATCAGCGTCGCCTTCGGCAGCCCGTTCGAAGGTCCTGTCTCGCCACAACGGGTCCTTGACCTGGTCGAGCGGTTGATGGCGGTGCCGCCCGATGAGATCTGCCTCGCCGACACCATCGGGGTCGGCGTGCCCTCGCAAGTCAAGGCGCTCGTCCGCGGCGCGCGCGACCTCGGCGCGACGGTGGGCGCCCACTTCCACAACACCCGCAACACCGGCTACGCGAATGCGGTGGCGGCGCTGGAAATGGGCGCCGTCTCGCTGGACGCCTCGGTGGGCGGTGCAGGCGGCTGCCCGTTCGCACCCAGAGCCACCGGCAACATCGCCACAGAGGACCTGGTCTATTTGCTGCGGGGCATGGGCGTCGAGACAGGCATCGACCTCGACGCCCTTATCGAGTGCTCGCACTGGCTCGGCCGGCAGCTGGGCCAGGAGATGCCGGGCATGGTGTCGCGCGCGGGCGATTTTCCGACCGCCGGATAGACAGCGCCGCCCGCCGGCGTGCAACATGGCGCCATGCCGAAGAAGAAAGGCGCGAGTCCTCATCGGGTCGCCGTGGTCCAGCACCCACCGGTGCTCCTTCACAGGGAGAGGACCGTCAAGCGCGGCGTCGAGCTCATGGAGGAGGCGGCGGACGGCGGCGCCAGGCTGGTTTCATTTCCGGAGGCGTGGCTGCCGGGGTACCCGGAATGGCTGTGGCGGCTGCGCCCGGGCGACGACTTCGAGCTGACGAGCGAGATCCACGGGCGGCTGCTCGAGAACGCCGTCGACATGAAGGCGGGGCACCTGAAGCCGATCCAGGCGGCGGCGCGGCGACTCAAGCAGACGGTGTCGATCGGCATGCACGAGCGCGATTCCGAGTTCAGCCGCGGCACCCTGTACAACACCGTGGTCCTCATCGGCGCCGGCGGCGAGGTCCTGAACCGGCACCGCAAGCTCGTGCCCACCAACCCTGAGCGGATGGTTTGGGGGGTCGGCGATGCGCGCGGCCTCCAGGTCATCGAGACGACGTCAGGACGCATCGGTTCGTTGATCTGCTGGGAGAACTACATGCCGCTCGCGCGCTTCTCGCTTTTCGCGCAGGGCTGCGAGGTGTACTTGGCGCCGACCTGGGACGCCGGCAGCACGTGGGTGTCGACGATGCGCCACATCGCGGCGGAGGGCAGGTGCTGGGTCCTGGGCAATGGGACTGCCATGCGTGGCAAGGACATCCCCGCCGACTTCCCCCAGCGGGCGCGCCTGTTCCCGGACCTCGAGGAGTGGTTCAACCCCGGCGACTCGGTCATCGTCGCCCCCGACGGCAAGCTGGTCGCGGGCCCGCTGCACGAGAAGCACGGAATCCTGTACGCATACTGCGACCCCGAGCGCTCGTCGGCTGCGAAGCGCACCCTCGACGTCGCCGGGCACTATGGGCGCCCAGACATCTTCCGCCTCGAGGTCAACCGTGAGGCGCGGCCCCCGGTCGCCTTTCCTTCCTAGTCCTTGTCGATGTCCAGGCCGTACAACACGCTGTACTTCTTCTGCACGTAGGCGATCCAGGGCTTGGCCGTGAGCGGCCGTCCCGTCGCGCGCTCGAGCAGCTCGTTGGGCGTGAACTTGCGCCCGTGCCGGTAGACGTGCTCCTGCAGCCAGCGCAGCAGCGGCCCGAACTCGCCATGCTCGATCAGGTCATCCAGGTCTGTGATCTCTGATCGGATCTTCTCCATCAGCTGCGCGCTGATGACGTTGCCGAGCGTGTAGCCCGGAAACTCGGCGAAGCCGACGAACGACCAGTGGATGTCCTGCAGCACGCCCTCGCGGTCGTTGGGCACGTCGAGACCGAAGTAAGACTTGAAGAGCTCGTTCCAGGCCTCGGGCAGGTCGTGGACCCTGAGCCGGCCGTCGAGCATGTCGTTCTCCAGCTCGAAACGCAGCAGGACGTGAAGGTTGTACGTGACCTCGTCCGCCTCCACCCGGATGTAGGAGGGATACGACCTGTTGACCGCGCGGTAGAAGGCCTCCGCGTCGACGCCTTCGAGCGGCTCGGGAAACGTCTTGCTCAGGCTGGGGAAGAAGTGGTGCCAGAAGGCCAGGCTGCGTCCGACCAGGTTCTCCCAGAGGCGCGACTGCGATTCGTGCACGCCGGGCGAGGCTCCATCCCACAGGTTCGTGCGGTCGAGGTTTCGGCCGATGCCCTGGAAGTACATCCCGTGTCCCGCCTCGTGGATCGAGCCGAAGAGGCACTCGTTGAAGAAATCGCGATTCACGCGCGTGGTAATGCGCACGTCGCCGCGACCGAACCCGATGCTGAACGGATGGGTGGAGATGTCCTGTCGTCCGCGCTCGAGGTCGTAGCCGAGCTTCGCCACCGTCTCGAGGGCGTACTGGACCTGCTGGTCGGGATCGAAGCCGCGGTGCAGAACGCTGTCGTCGACCGCAGCGGCGTGTCGCGCTATGTCGACGACCAGCGGCACGATCGCCGTCTTGAGCTCGGCGAACAGCGCCTCGAGCTGATCGGTCGTCAATCCCGGCTCGGTCATGTTGAGCAGCGCATCATATGGACGCTTCTCATAACCGAGGGCGTCGGCGACCCGCCGGTTGAGCTCGACGTTCTTCTCGAGGTAGGGGGCGAAGAGGGCGAAGTTGGCGTCGCGACGCGCCTGCTGCCAGTGGGGTCGACCGGCCGAGCCGGCATGGGCGATTTCGGCCACGAGCGCCGGTGACAGCTTGCGCGCCAGGTCGTAGTCGCGGCGGGTGACGCGCACGAGGCTCGCCTCGTCGGAATCGAAAGGCTCGCTCGCCACCGCGGCTTCGGCCTGGTCGAGCAGCCGGCCAACCTCATCAGAGGTGAATCGGCGATGGGCGACCTCGCTCAGCGTCGACGCTTGCTCCGCGCGGTTTTGCACGCCACCCGGCGGCATGTACGTTTCCTGGTCCCAGTCGAGAACCGCGCGCGCACGGTTGAGGTCGGTGACCTCGGCCAGGATCGCCTTCAAGGGCGACAGGGTTTCATCCATGCGTCAACAACACCACGCGTATTCTCTCTCGGAACGGCCGCTCCGCCCCGCTAGCTCAGTGGATAGAGCATCTGCCTTCTAAGCAGAGGGTCGGGGGTTCGAATCCCTCGCGGGGCGCCAATCACAAGGGGTTCAGGAATGACGTCAGGGCGGCCAGCACCGGGTCCTTGTCCTCCATGTGCAGTGGATGACCGACCTTGTCCATTCTGGCGACCGTGGCTTCTGGGAGCAGCGTGAGCGCGCGCTCGATCTCCTCATCGGTCAGCATGCCTCCCTGTGCCGGGCTCCCCTGGATGATCAGCACGGGGCAGGCGATCAGCGGAAAGAGCCGGTCGTACTCGTAGTCAGCGTGCATCTGGTCGAACTCGACCACGGCATCGAGCATCTGGGGGTCGAGCAGGTACAGGTTCGCAGCCATCTCCCGAAACCACGGGCTCTCGTCCCCAAAGACCAGGCGTGCCGCAACCAGGTCTGGCTGTCCGTCGACTGCAATCGGCGTTTGTTTGAGGCCTTCGCTGATCTCGTCCAGCGAGTGCGTGGGACCCGCCAGATCCCTCCAGTGCAGCAGGCGCGCGCGGTCGCGCACGATGGCGGCGCGCAGCCTTGTGCGGTCGAACGGAGCATCACCGATGACAAGGCCTCGGACGAGCTCCGGATGCAGCGCAGCGACCAGAATCGCCACGTGGCCTCCGAGCGAGTGACCGAACAGGCTCGCAGGCGCGTTCACGACCTGCTCGAGGAACAGCGCCACGTCGGACGCATAATCCTGCAGGCGGTATCGGCCGGGAACGCGGCCGGAGCGTCCGTGCCCGCGAAGGTCCGGCGCATACACGTGCCATCGCGCCGCCAGGTCAGGGATGAGCGGCATGACGCTCTGCCAGCGCAGCGAACCGCCATGCAGCAGCACGATAGGAGGGCCCGACGCCTCGCCATCCGCGTAGTTCAGATCGACGGTGCCGGTGTGAAAGCTGTGCTCGGCCACCATCTCCTTGCAGACCTCCGGTTACGCGAGCGACCTAATGCGCTCGCTTCGAGAGCGGGGCCTTCCTGCCCACACGTTGGGGAGGTGAAGCGGTGATGCCCAACCCTTTCATGCGCGCCTTGCCGAGGTTGCTCTTCATGACCCAGGCGATGTCGGGGTCGGCTGAGCGCAGCCACTTCTTCAGCATGGGCCGTCCGGCCTCGGGGTTGGCCGCCGTGGCCACGCTCCAGCAGTAGCCCATCGCCTGCCGCAGGACGCGAAAGCCTTCGTGCTTGCGCTCGCGCGTGGCCGCCATCGACCGCGTGATGTGGTCGAGGATCGAGAGCACCCGCCGCGCGTCGTCCGGCGATTTGAGCAGGGCAGGCTCACACAGCCCGGCGGCCGCGGCCCGCTGCACGAAAGGACCGCCCTTCGACCAGGCCTCCATGGACGCGATCAGCTGCGGCATATCCTCACGTCCCATCCGCTGCAGCGCGATCGCCACGCCCTCCCGCACGCGCCAGCGAGGGTCCTCGGCCAGCTCTTTCAGCCACGCCAGCACGGCCTCGGAGTCGGTCGTGGCCAGGCGCCCGAGCCCCGCCGTCCCGCACAGCGCCAGGAAATCGTCGCTCGATGCGGAGAGCCGCCAGAGGAGGTCGGCGTCGGCCTCATCGCCCACCGCCTCCACCAGCTCGAGATTCGCTCGCGGGCCTGGAAGTCCCGAGTTGGCCTTGAGGTACGCCTCCCATTCGCCACGTCGCCTTTTCAGCTCGGCGCGGTAGTACTGCACGCGGCCTGCCATCTGTGCCGCCGATCGTAGAGAATCGCCGCGTGGCGTACCCAGAGCAATGGAGGGCGACCTGATGTTTTCTAAGATCCTCGTCGCAGTCGGCGGCCCGGACGATGCCGAAGAGACGGTGCCGGTCGTCGCCCGTCTGGCCAAGGCCTTCGACTCGGAGGTCCTGGTCGTGCATATGCGAGAGCGCGTTGTCAGCGCCGCGGCGACCCTGGAGCGAGAAACCATTCCCGAAGCGTTTCGATTCGGCGAACAGATCGCTGCGACGCTCGTCGAGGCCGGGGTCAAGGCTTCGGCCGACATCCGCGGTCACCCGCCGGACCGCCTTCCGGAGTTCGTCCTCGACGAGGCCAAGAAGTTCCACGCGGAGCTCATCGTCATCGGCGGGCACCACGCCCACGGCATTCACGACCTGATATTCGGCGACATCGGCAAGGCGCTCGCCCATGGCAGCGAATGCCCGGTGCTGCTGATGCCCAGTGGTCATCAATAAAGGATTGGAGGAGGGATCAATGGCAGAAGAAGCCGGAACCGAAAAGTCCCCACATCGGCGCGCGGCGGACCGAGCTGAAACCACCGCGACGCTCCATGTCCCCAGGCTCGTACAGAGCCGCGAAGTCCACGCCGACGTCCACGGAACGAGCGCGGTCGGGCAGTTCAACAGCCGACTGGCCGTGTTGATCACGAAGAGCGTGGGGACGATGTGGGCGGCTTACCTGTTCGTCCTCATCGGGTTGGTCTCGCTCCCCCAGGCGTACAAGGCATTCATACACGGAGACACGGTCACCGGCGTCGCCTGGTTGAGCCAGTCGTTCCTCCAATTGGTGCTGCTGCCCATCATCATCGTCGGCCAGAACGTGATCTCAGCAAGCCAGGACGCTCGGGCTGAGGCGGATCACGAGACCCTGACCGCGCTGCACACGATGAACGTGCGCCAGCTGCAGATGCTGGAGCAGCAAGAGAGGATCCTGGACATCCTCCAGCACAGGGACGTTTAGCGAGCTGTCGGCGGGATAATGACTTCAAGACTTGCCCGGGCCCACGGCAACCGCCAGGGGCCGACTGGCATAGGAGGACCGCGTGAGCGGTAGACCGATGAGCGACAAGAACGAACACGTGGACGGCCACCCGTCACCCGCGGGTGCGACCACCCACGAGCCCCCGCACCGCGAAAAGCGCCGGGTGATGGTGACCCAGCTCCTACGCAGCCCCGTCCTCAATCCGGCCGGCGACGACCTGGGCAGGCTCGAAGACCTGATCGTGAAGCTTGACGGTGGCGGCTACCCGCCTGTGACGGGGATCAAGGTCCGCATGGGTGGCCGCGACGTTTTCGTCAGCGTCAAGAACATCGAGAAGCTCGCGCCCGGCGAGGTGCGGCTCAATACGCAGACGCTCGACACCGGCGCCTTTCAGAGACGGCCGGGCGAGGTGCTGCTGGCCGCGGACGTCCTCGGCCGGCATCTCGTGGACGTGGCACGCGGCCGCATCGTGCAGGCGCACGACCTCGTGCTCGCGCACGCCGACGAAGGCTGGAGACTGCTCGGCGTCGACCGCAGCCCCCGGGCGATGCTCCGCCGCCTGGTTCCGCGCCGGGGCAGGCCGGACCTGCGCAAGCACGCCATCCTCGACTGGAAGGACGTGCAGCCGTTCGTCGGCCACGTGCCGACGGCCAAGCTGCTCATGCCTCTGCAGCGGCTGCGACGGCTGCACCCCGCGCAGATCGCGGACCTCGTCGAAGGCGCGACCCACGAAGAGGGCGAAGAGATCCTGGACGCAGTCGAAAGCGATGTGGAGCTGACCGCCGACATCTTCGAGGAGCTGGACACCGAGCACCAGGTCGAGTTCCTCCGGTCGCTGTCGAACGAGGAGGCTGCCAAGGTCCTCGAACGCATGGCGCCCGATGATGCCGCCGACCTGCTCAACGAGTTCGACCAGGAGCGGAGGAAACCAGTTTTCGACCTCATGTCGGCGCAGGCCCAGCACAAGCTGCGCAAGCTCCTCCAGTACCACCCGAGCACCGCCGGAGGGATGATGAGCCCCGACTACGTCTGGGTGTTGAGCGGCGCGACAGCGGCCGAGGCGCTGGAGGCGGTGCGCATCGACGACAAGGCACCCCACCAACTGCTGGGCACCGTCTTCATCACCGAGCTCGACGGCAGATTGATCGGCAGCGTGAGCACGGCCGACCTTCTCAGGTCGGACGCCAAGCGCAAGGTCGAGGAGCTCGAGCTCGTGACCTGCCGGGTGACCACGGGCGCGGACGTGACGGACGTCACCCTCACTATGGCCGACTACAACCTCGTCGCGCTGGCCGTGACCGACACTGCGGGCAACCTGCTCGGCGCGGTCACGGCGGACGACGTGATCGAGGCCATCGTCCCCGAAGAGTGGCGCGCGCGCGCCGAAGCAAGCACGGGCGTATAGACCTCCCGTGTCCGAGCGCGAGCCGGTGAAAGACGACTCGCGATCGATGTCCAGGGCGCCGGCTGTTGCCGAGGCTCGATACGAGGACATCCATGGGGCGTTTGGGACCATCCGCGCCGGCGACCCCATGCCGCGTCGCACGTGGCGCCGCCGGGCGATGACCTTCGCCGCCATCATCGGCCCCGGCCTCATCGTCATGGTCGGCGACAACGACGCCGGCGGGGTGTCCACATATGCCCAGGCCGGCCAGGACTACGGCTACTCGCTTTTGTGGACCCTCATCCTGCTGATCCCGGTCCTGATCGTGAACCAGGAGATGGTCGTCCGGCTTGGTGCGGTCACCGGCGTCGGATACGCGAGGTTGATCAGGGAGCGATTCGGACGCTCGTGGGCCTGGTATTCGGCCGGCAACCTCTTCCTGTTGAATTTCCTGACGATCAGCACCGAGTTCATGGGCGTCACCCTGGCCGCGGAATACTTCGGATTCAACCGCTACGTGGTCGTACCGCTCGCCGCTCTTCTGCTGATCGCCATCACCCTCAGCGGAAATTTCCGGAGGTGGGAGAGGGCGATGTTCGTCTTTCTCTCCGCGAGCCTGTTGGTGCTCCCTCTGGCCATCCTCAGCCATCCCGACCCGGGCGCCATGGTCGGGGGATTCCTGCGACCGGGCATCGAGGGAGGCCTCACATCCAACGGCGCCCTGCTCATCATCGCGATCGTCGGGACGACGGTCGCGCCCTGGCAGCTCTTCTTTCAACAGTCGAACGTGGTCGACAAGCGCATCACCCCGCGTTGGCTGGACTACGAAAAGGCAGACACCGTTCTCGGCGCCTTCGTGGTCGTCATCGGCGCGGCGGCGATCATGATGGCGACAGCTTCCGCCTTCACGGGCACCGCCGACTTCGGACGCTACGCGGACGCGTTCGGGGTCGCGCGGGGGCTCCACGTCCACATCTCCCCGGTCGTGGGAGCGATCTTCGCGCTTCTGCTGTTCGACGCCTCCATCGTCGGCGCCTCGGCGGTGACTCTCACCACCTCATACGTGTTCGGCGACATGTTCGGGCTGGGCTTCTCGCTGCACCGCGGACTTTCGGAGGCGAAGCTCTTCTACGGCTTTTACGCGGTGATGGTCGTGCTTGCCGCGGCCATCGTCCTGATCCCTCATGCGCCGCTCGGCCTGATCACGACGGCGGTGCAGGCGCTGGCGGGCATCTTGCTGCCGAGCAGCACCGTGTTCGCGGTCCTGCTCTGCAACGACCGCGCGGTGCTTGGACCCTGGGTCAACAGGCCGTGGCTGAACGCGTTCGCCGCGATCATCGTCGGCACCATGCTCCTGCTGTCCTTCACTCTCGTCATCTCCACCGTTGTGCCTTCGATAGATGTCACCCGGCTGATCGAAGTTCTCGGTTCGGTGATCGTGGTTGTCCTGGTGGTCGGCGGGGCGGTGGTCTGGTGGACGTCAAGGCTGGCCGAACCGGCTCCGTCCCTCTCGCGCGGCGAGCGTGAGAACTGGCGCATGCCGGCCTTCGCCCTTCTCGAGCGCCCGAGGTCGTCCCTTCCAAGACGGGTCGCGATGTCGGTTTTGGGCGGCTATGTCGTGGTTGCGATCCTGCTCCTCGCGGTGAAGGCGGTCCAGATCGCATCCAGCCATCACTGACACTCGATCGATCCTCGTTAACAAGTCACTTACAAAGCTGAACCGGCCCTCGCGCTAGACTGTGTGCCCGTGCCGCTCGGTATTCAGCCGGGCCGCCGCGCTAGAGCTTCGCGCAGGCGCCTGAGTCTTACCCGCACCGCCGTCCTCGCTGTGTTCGCCATCGCTCTGTCGGCGATGGCGGGAAGCCTGGCGTACTTTCTGCCCGCCGCCAAGCTCGCGTGGGACGCGACCGGCCAGGTCGTCGCCATCGCCTCGCCGTCGCCATCACCAAGCAGCTCGCAGGTGTCGCCGAGCCCAACTCCCGTGGCTGCGCAGCCGCAGGGCGCCTTCACGGTCCTGCTGCTCGGCTCCGACGACGACTCGAAGTTCTCATCGGATCACGTGCTCACGCAGTCGATGATCCTGGTCCGCGTCATTCCCAGCACCAAGCAGGTGATCATGCTGTCGATCCCGCGCGACCTCTACGTCCCGTTCTGGAGCGGGGGTTCCGGCAAGATCGACGGCGCCTATTCATATGGCCAGGCGGGAGGCGCGATCGCCACTGTCCAGGACGACTTCGGCGTGCACATCAACGACTACATCTGGATCGGATTGTTGGGGCTGATCAAGCTCATCGACGCGATCGGGGGCATCGACGTCGTCACGAGCAACCCGGTCATCGACGACTACTACCCCCAGGACCTGAACAGCACCGACCCGTATGGCTACCAGCGAGTCGCGGTCCTCGCGGGTCCTCAACACCTCGACGGCATCCATGCAATGCAGTACGTCCGCTCGCGCCACGGCGACCTGCAGAGCGACATCGGCCGCTCGAAGCGCCAGCAGCAGGTCCTGCTTGCGATCCGGCAAAAGGCGAAGCAGCTGTCGCCCGCCGACGTGCCCAACATCGCGGCTGCGCTGGGGGGCGAGATCAAGACGAGCATCGGCCTCGACCGCGTCGCGGAGCTGATTCCGCTGGCGGCGAGCTTCGACAACCCTGACGCGATCAACACGCTGGTCATGCTGCCGCCGTTGTTCCACGGAGGCGGCCCGGGCGACAGCCTCACGCCCAACTGGCCCGCCATTCGCGCGCTCGTGCGCCAGTACTTCCCATGATCCCCCGGTTCCTGCTCGGGGTGGCGCTGTGCTTGCTGATGCTGGTTTCGAGCTTCACCACCTATGCATACCTCGGCGGGCGGCAGTCCAGGGTGGCTGTGCCGGCACAGAAGCCGACGACGCGCCCCCAGGCTTTCAGGCTGCCGGGCACCCTGTATGCCGTCCAGTCGGGAGCCATCTACAGCTTGAGCGTGGGGCGGTTTCATCAACTCACACCCGAGGATGGTTGGACGCAGCCGTCCCTGTATCCCGATGGCAGCTACCTCCTGGCGGTCCTTCGCAGCTACAACTATTCGAACGTCTACATCCTTGGTCGTTTCGGCCAGGTCGTCCGGCTGGTCGTCAACAATGCCGGACCGGCACGGAATCTCGACACGGGGGTGAAGGACTGGTCCTTCTATCCGCGCCTCAGTCCCGACGGGACGATGTTGTTCATGAGTTACGACCAACCCAAGTTCGGCTACGACGTACCGTTTTCGATCTGGGCCATGCCCATCGGCGGGACAATCCGGCAGGCCAGGCTGTGGACCAACGCCAACGACTACACGGGCGGCGACATGCAGCCGATACCCCTTCCCACCGGGGGGATCATCTACACGAAGTACAGCTACGGGCCCGACGGCAACCTGGTCGGCCAGCTCTGGTTCACGGCCCGGCCGACCTCCCGTGACATCGAAGGTCGAGCCCTCACCTTTCCGGGCGAGGACTGCCTCCAGCCGGCCCTGTCGCCAGACGGCAGCCAGGTGGCCATGATCTGCACGTACGAGAAGCAGGCGGCAGGCCTCTACATCGCGTCCTGGAACGGCTCGACGCTCGGGCCCCGCAAGGCCGTGATCACCAACCAGATGGTCGCCCAGCCGACGTGGGCGCCTGACGGGTCGGGGATCGCCTACTTCGCGCCCGCCGCGGGCGCCCAGCCCTTTCAGCTCTGGTTCCTGCCCAAGAACGCGTACAACCCGCCCGCGCCGAGTCCGACGCCGGTGCCCACGCCCACCCCGGGCGGCCCGTACACCGGCACGCTGCCCAGCCCGACTCCGCCGCCGCCGGTGGTCGCACCCGTGATCAAACCGATCCAGGTCACCACCAACGCCGGGTTCGACGCCACCTCGCCGATGGCCTGGGCGGCATAGGGCGAAAAGCTATGCCAGCGCGGTGCAGGCCGGGTCCGGGTGCGTGCCCGTCACCAGGACTGGCTCCTCGTTCGCGACCAGCGCCTGCGCGGGCGTGATGTAGCTCTCGGAGAGCATCGAGGCCAGCACCTCGCTCCGGCGCTGTTCGGCGGCCTCGGGGTCGACGGTAGGGTCGTAAAGGGAAGGAGCCTGGGTGACGCCGGCCAGCAGCGCGTACTGGCCCAGGCTCAGCTTCTGCAGCGGAGCCTGGAAGTAGGCGCACGCGGCGGCGCTCACGCCCCGGCGGTTGAGCCCGGTCGTGATCTCGCTCAGGTAGTCGGCCATGATCTGCTGCTTGGTCAGGACCCGCTCGACTTTCAGGGCCAGGACTGCGTCGACCAGCTTGTTGTAGCCGCGGTCGGACCCGCCCAGGTACACGTCCTTGACCAGCTGCTCCGTGATCGTCGAGCCGCCCTGGCAGAAGCAGCGGTTGGAGGCGTCATATAGAAGGGCGCGCGCGAGGCCGAGTGAGTCGATCCCACGGTGGGTGTAGAAGCGCTCGTCCTCGGTGGCGACGACGGCCATGGCCAGCACCGGCGGGATCTCTCCCGGGCCCAGGAGGACGACCCTATAACGTTGGGTGAGGTCTGCGACACGGGCCTGGACGTCGGTGCCCGATGGTGTCGAAACCCACAGCGTGGCCGCGCTCGGCCCGAGCATGACCGCGACGACCACCATGGCGAGGACGATCCGCCGCGCCGTGGTCGGCCCCCGGTTCACCGCCGTGACCCCACCTTGACCTGAACGGCGGTCGATCGGGCGCCGTTACGCAAATTCGCAAACTCGGGGGCCCGGACGCAGGTTCCGTGGGAGAATGCCGTCGGGCTTAGGGATCAGCGAATGACGATCAAATGGAAGGTCGCGCTCGTCGAGGATGACCGCCACCTGGCGCGCGCCGTTTCGGCCGGCCTGGGCGACGAAGGCTACACGGTCCGCTCGGTCGATTCCGCCAGCCGCGGACTGCAGCTCGTGCGTAAGTGGAATCCGGATGTCGTCCTCCTCGACCTCATGCTTCCCGACAACGACGGGCCCGAGCTCTTCCAGGCGTTCAGAGCCGAAACCGACGCCGCACTCGTCGGGATCAGCGCCAAGGCCTCAGTGAGCGACCGCATCGCCGGGCTGAAGCTGGGCGCCGACGACTATATCCCCAAGCCATTCGCGCTCGAGGAGCTGTTAGCGCGGATCGAGGCGGTCATCCGCCGGCATCGCGGCAACGGGGGCTCGCGCCTGGTCGTCGGCAACGTTTCGCTCGACCTCAGCGAGGGCATCGCCGAGCGCGGCGGCCGGGCCCTCGGACTGACCGGCATCGAGTTCAGGATCCTGGCCGCGCTGATGCGCAATCGCGGCCGCCTGGTGACTTACGCTCAGCTGGCTGAGGCGGTATGGGCACAGGACTCAGGGCCCGGATCGAATTCGCTCGAGGTGCATGTTTCGCGCATCCGCCAGAAGCTGGAGGCGGGGGGTGAGCCGCGGCTCGTTCACACCGTTCGTGGGATCGGCTACAGGTTCAACCCGGAGGACTGATATGCGGCTCAAGCGAATCCTGCCGGCGGCCATCATGGCGGCCGCCCTCTCATGGGCCGGCGAGGCGCCGGCATCGGCCAACGTCATGTGGTGCATGTCCGATCCGCCGCTGCAGGTGGCGACCCCCGGAGGCCAGACCCTCAGCGTGAACATCGCCATCTATATGCCCCCGAACCAACAGCACCTCGCCAGAGGCTTCTCCGACAATGCGACGGTCGCCTCCGACGGCCATGGCGGCACGCTGGTCACCGTTGACGTCGAAGTCCCCTCCGGAGTCTCGTCCGCGTACATCGTCTCGTCGGTGAATCGATACCAGGTCTCGGCGAATGGGACCGGGCAGGGTGGGACGGTCGTGACGATGTACCTCGACGTGCCCGCGACCTGAGCGCACGCGTGGCGCGGGGATTCGGAGGTGGCATCGTCCTCGCCGTGACCGCCGCGCGCGGAGGCGAGACCGCGTCTGAGCCGTGGCGTTGGGCGCTCGTCCCCATCTGCATCGCCGCGATCGTCCTGGCCGAGCGGTTCCCGGTCAAGATCGGGCCAGAGCAGAAGGTCACGCTGGGCGCGCTGCCCTGCCTCGTGGCGGCACTGCTCCTGCCCCCGGCGATCGGCCCGGCCACAGCGGCGCTGGGGGTGCTCGCCGGCAACCTGGCCGTGCGGCGGACCTGGTGGGAGAGCGCATTCAACGCCGGCAACGTGCTGGCGGCGAGCGCCGTGGCGGCCTCGATCGGCGCCGTCGGCCGTGAAAGCAACGGCGCGGTGGATGCGCGCGCGGCGTTGGGCGCGCTCGTCTACACGATCGTCAACACCGCCCTGGCAGTGCTCCCGGCCTCGATCCACACCGGGCGCCCCTATGCCGGCCTGCTGCGGCAGGCGGCGGCGGCGTCATGGACCGCGTCTTTATCGCTCGCCGCCGGCGCTGTGAGCGTGGCGCTGCTGGCGGTGGAGGCGCCGTTGGCGGCGGCTCTGCCCCTGGTCGTCCTGCCGCTCATCTACCGCATGAATCTCGCGATCCAGGCGCAGGGCAAGGCCAACGAGCAGCTTGCCGGCGTGCTGGCCGCCCAGCGCCGGTTCCTGACCGACGTTTCGCACCAGGTGGCCACCCCGTTGGCGACGATCATGACCAACCTCTCGATACTCCGCCGCGCGCAGCGGGCCCGGGGCCCGGCCCAGGAGGCGATCGCGGACAGCGAGGCCGAGGCCGAGCGCATGAGAAGGATGCTGCTGCGGCTGCGCGCGCTTGCCCACGCGGACGAAGACGTCCCGCTCCGTCGCGAGCTGGTCGACCTCGCCGAGCTGACCGCCGACGTCGTGCGGGCCTACGCCGCGCCGGCAGGCACCTCCGGCGTCGGGTTGGTGACCGAGGTCAGCACGACCACCTGCATCAGCGCCGACAAGGACCTGCTTCGCGAGGCGGTCGCCAACCTGGTCGACAACGCCGTGCGCGTGAGCCCTCGGGGTGAGGCGGTGACGCTGCGGGTCGCCAACACCAGCGCCGGCCCGTCGATCGACGTCATCGACCACGGACCGGGCATCGACGACGACCGCCTCAAGGTCCTCTTCGATCGTTTCCAGCGCAGCGATTCCGGCAGCGGCCTGGGCCTGGCGATCGCGCGCCGCGTCGTCGAGCGGCACGGCGGCACGATCCGGGTCCAGACCAGGCCCGGTTCGGGCAGCACGTTCACGATCGAGCTGCCGCCTGGGTGAGTGCGACTCCCCACCCTGACGCCGCAGGCGGCGCCCGACCTCCCCACGGGGTGGGGAGGGTGAGTGATTACGATGCTCGAGTCCTCTCCAACTTCGTCGGTCCTGGCGATCGGCTGCTCGGCATTCCCGCCCAACGCAAGAAGAGAATCGCGATCCTGCGTTGGCTGGCGGAGGACTTCCAGCCCGGCCGCCGGTACCCGGAGGCGGAGGTCAATCGGATCATCGGCCGGCGTCATCCGGACTTCGCCACGCTGCGCCGCCTTCTCGTCGACGAGGAGCTGATGCAGAGGCGTCGCGCGATCTACTGGCGCACCGGCAGCGTGCCCAACGTCGGGCACGATCCGGCCGCGTGGCCGGGCCAGCAATAATTCCAGCGGTGGCCATCATCGTGTGCCCGCAGCCGGTCGCGGCCGAGATCGGCCTGGAGGTCCTGCGGCGCGGGGGCAATGCCGTCGATGCAGCTGTCACCTGCGCGTTCGTCCAGGGCGTCATCGACCCACAGATGTGCGGCATCGGCGGCTGCGGCGTGATGCTCGTGCACAGCCCGAAGACCGGCGATGCGCTCCTCGAGTTCTATGCGACGGCCGGCGCTCGCGCCCGCGAGGACCAGTGGGAGAGCCGCTTCATCCGGCAGGCCGCCGACCGCTACGGCTACGTGCTCGAAGGCTGGGTGAACGACGTCGGTTACCAGTCGGTCGGGCTTCCAGGGACGGTGGCGGGCCTGCACGAGGCGCTGACGAGATACGGAACGATCACCTGGGCGCAGGCGATCGAGCCCGCCATCTCGCTGGCCCGGGACGGCTTTCCAGTCAGCGGGTTCATGCACGGCTACTGGACGACCGACTACGGACCGGACGTCGTGCCCAACCGCGATCGCATCCAGGCCACGCCCGCCGCGAAGGCGATCTACACCCGCGACGGCGAGCTGTTCGCGATCGGCGACCCATTCGTGCAGAGCGACCTTGCTCGTACGCTCGAACGGCTCGCCAACGAAGGCCCCGATGTCTTTTACCGGGGCGACATCGCGGACCAGATCGCCGCCGACTTCGAGGCGAACAAAGGCTTCATCACCAAGGCGGACCTCGCGAGCTATCGAGTGCGCGTGATCGAGCCGCTGCGGGGCACGTATCGCGGCCTGTCCGTAGTCACCGCGGGACCCCCCGCGGCGGGCATCACCCTGCTGCAGATGCTCAACTTCCTCGAGGGCTTCGACCTGGGCGGCCACGGCTGGCCAAGCACCGAGGCCGCTCGCCTGCTCGTCGAAGCCATGGCCTGGGCGGTGGCGGATCGCGAGCTCCACGTCGCCGACCCGCGGTTCGTCGACGTGCCCACCGGCGCGCTCGCCGACAAGGGCTACGCGGCGAAGGCGCGCCAGGTGGCGGCCGTCGAGGTGGGGGCCGTGCACGACCGGCCGGACACGACCCACGTCTGCGTGGTCGACGACTCCGGCAACGCGGTCTCGCTCACTCATACGCTCGGCTCCGCCAGCGGCGTCGTGACCCCCGGCCTGGGCTTCGGCTACAACGACTACATGAACTGTTTCGATCCGCGGCCCGGCAACCCCAACTCGGTACGTCCCGGCAAGACACGGGCGACGAGCATGACGCCGACGATGGTGTTCGACGGCGAACGCGTGCGCGTGTGCATCGGCGCGCCAGGAGGGACCAAGATCGTCACCGGGATCCTGCAGGTGCTGGTCAACATCCTCGACCACGGCATGACTCCGGTCGAAGCGGTGAGCGCGCCGCGCATCGATTTCCAGGGAGACGCCGTCCAGGTCGAAGGCCGCATCCCACTCGCGGTGAGCCGTGGATTGGAGCGGAACGGGTACACGGTCAGCAGGCGAACGCTCGACTACGACTCCTACTTCGCGCGGCCGCAGGTGATCGTCGGCGAGAAGGACGGCTTCCTCCACGGGGCCTCGGATCCGCGGAAGGATGGCGGCACGGCGCTGGACACGGAGACCGAATGAGGTTCAAAGACCGCGTCGCCCTTGTCACCGGCGGCGGCCGTGGGATCGGCGCGGCCACGGCGCGGCTGCTCGCGGCGGAAGGTGCTCGAGTCGCGGTCTCCGACCTGGATGAGGCGCCGGCTCGCGAGGTTGCCGATCCGATCGGCGGTCTCGCCGTCGGCTGCGACGTGAGCGTGCCGGCTGAGGTCGAGGCCATGGTCGAGCTCACGATCAAACAGCTCGGCGGGCTCGACATGCTCGTGACCTGCGCGGGGATCATCCGCGACAACCTGCTTTTCAAGATGACCGACGAGGACTGGGACGCGGTCATCGACACGCATCTCAAGGGAACGTTCCTGTGCGCTCGCGCCGCTCAGAAGCACATGGTTGAGCACGAATACGGAAAGATGGTGTTCCTGTCCTCGACATCCGCCCTGGGCAACCGGGGCCAGGCCAACTACTCGGCGGCGAAGGCGGGCCTGCAGGGGATGGCGCGGACGCTGGCCATCGAGCTCGGCCCGTTCAACGTCAACGTCAACACGGTGGCGCCTGGGTTCGTGGAAACGCGGATGACGCGCGCGACCGCCGAGCGTATGGGCATGGACTTCGAGACTTTCAAACTGGGCGCGGCGTCGCAGATCCCGCTTCGCCGCATCGGGCAGCCGGAGGACATCGCGAGCGTGATCGCGTTCCTGTGCAGCGACGAGTCGAGCTTCGTCTCCGGGCAGACGATCTACGTTCGCGGCGGCCCCTGAGCCGGGTCTCAGGCTTTCGTCGAGCGCACGCCGGACGCACAACGGCAAGCTTGCCCGGCCCTCGTACGTTGTACAGGCCTGTGAAGCTCCGGCGCCGTTCGTCGCCAGCGTGCGAACTTTCGTTCGCAAAATCGTCCATTTCGCGTCATCCGGTTGACGGCCCCGGTAAAGGTCTGTTACGTTGACCGGCGGTTTTCTGGGGATACGGCCCCGCCCGCGGGTCGGTTCACACCGTTCGCAACGTTTAGGGGTAGACATTTGCGAGTCCATCGATATCTGACCCATGCTGTCGTGCTTGCGATAGCAGTGGGAATCTCGTCGTATGCGTCGATGGATCGCCACGTCCCCGCTTATCTGACCTCGCGACTCGGCACCGTGGACGCCCAGGCGGTCATGGAAGGCGAGGGTGGCACGGCGGGTGACGTATCGCTCGGCCGGTACAGCACGATCATCAAGCCGGTCGCGATCCCGAGCTCTGCTCCGATCAGCCACAAGCCGTTCACCTACACAGTGCAGCCCGGCGACAACGTGAGCACGATCGCGAACAGGTTCCACGTGAGCGTGTCGCAAATTCGCTGGTCGAACACCAACCTGTTCTCGAGCGACTCCGTGACGACCGGCCAGCAGCTCTTGATCCCGCCGGTGCCCGGCATCGTGGTGACGGTCAAGGCGAGCGACACCCTCGACAGCCTGGCCGCCAAGTACCAGGTGGACCCCGAGGGCATCTACGACTTCAACCGGCTGCGCGGTCCCCAGCTGGTGGTCGGAACCGTCCTCGTCATCCCGAACGGCGTGGGCGGCGCGTTCCCGCCGCCGCCGGCCCTGTACCAGCTGCTCGCGCGACCGGGCACTGGCGGCGGGTTCCAGACCAAGGTGCTGGGCTGCTGCCTCGGTCCGTACCCCGCCACCGGGTTCCCGGTCGGGTGGTGCACCTACTACGTGGCGACCAAGCGCAACGTGACGTGGCGCGGTGACGCGGGCTACTGGTACCAGAATGCCGCCGCCCAGGGCTACTCGGTCGGCGCAAGCCCCAAGCCGGGCGCGATCATGGTCACCTGGGAGAGCTGGGCGGGCCACGTGGCCTACGTCGAGTCGGTCAATTCCGACGGGTCATGGGTGGTGACGGAGATGAACTGGATCGCGTTCGACGTGATCGACCAGCGCACGATCAAGCCGGGCCAGCTCGGCGGGAAGCTGGTGGGGTTCATCTACGGGTAGGACTCGGCGTTCGGGTCGCCCACTCGGCCTCCATCTTCTCCGTATCGGATCTCACCGACCCTAAACCTGTCGCTGCCACGAGCGCAGCGGCGACGAGGAGGGTCGGCGAGGTGATGAGCAGGGCGGTCTGAAGGCTGCCGAGGCGGTCCGACAGGAAGCCGACGTCGAACGTAGAGTGCGAGTCGCCCAACACGTGGGCCACGAACAGCAGCATGGTCACGGCGCTCGCGCGCAGGGCCGGCGAGACCACGTTCTGGGCCAGCGCGGTGAAAGGTCCCGAGTACAGGTTGAGGCAGATGGCCGTGACCAGGAACGCCGGGATGAAGATGGGGATCGGGCCGATGTTCAGAGGCGATAGCAGGGCGATCGTGATGAAAACGGCGCCGATCAGGAATCCGGCGATGCCCACCTCGAGGTGAGCCGCCGGCGATGTGCGCGCTCGGCGGTCGGCGATCCATCCACCCGCGAGCGTTCCGACCAACCCGCCGGCGACGAGGACGACCCCGGCGAGCAGGCCCGCGCTCGTCACCGAGAGGTGGAATCGGCGGTTCAGGAAAAGCGGCAGCCAGAAGGCGCTGGAGGCGAGCACGAAGAAGAGCAAGGTCTGCGCGAAGATCGTTGCCCGAAGGGTCCTGATTCGCATCAGGCCAAGGAAGGTGCGAAGGGTGGCATCCTTGGTTTGAGCCAGCGCCGGCCCGACCTTCTCCATGCTGCCGCGTAGCGGCTCGCGAAGGCCGTACGCCAGCAGCGCGAGCACCAGGCCCGGGACGGCGGCGAAGAAAAAAGCGCTGCGCCAGCCGAAGTGATCCGCGATGAATCCGCCACCCGCGAATCCGACCGCGATGCCGACAGTGCTGCCGGCTCCCCAGATGGACATCGCGCGTCCTCTCTGCTCATTGGGAAAGTAGTCGGACAGGAGCGAGGTTCCGGCGGGGTAGTAGCTCGCCTCGCCGATGCCGAGCGCGGCGCGGCTCAGGAACAGCTGCAGGTAGTTGCGAGAGAAGCCCGAGAAAAGGGTCGCCAGGCTCCAGATCGTGACACCCGCGGCGACCACCGTTTTGCGCACGCCCCGGTCGGCCCAGAAGCCGAATGGAAGGGCAGAAAAGGCGTAGATGACCAGGAACGCGGAGCCGAGCAGGCCGACCAGTGCGTCGTTGATGTGGAACTCGGCCTTGATCAGGGGCGCGGCGGCTGAGGCCACCCAGCGGTCCATGTAGTTGAGAAAGTTGATGCCGACCATGACCGCGAGGACGTAGCGGGCGTAGCCTCGGGCCACGGCGCCATTCTATGGGCCCGGCTCGGAGCCCGAGCGGCTACCATTTCTCTTGCGGCTGTCGCTGGTTGAGGCGGCCTGTTGTGGGTCGGCTGGGCATTGGTGAGCCTAACGGTCTGTAAAACCGCCGCGAAAGCTGTGCTGGTTCGATTCCAGCCCGGCCCACCACCCCGAATCTGAGTCAGGGCCCCGGCGTCAACCGAGGCCCTGTTGCAAGCAGAAGAGCTCAGGCGGCCGGCACGATCGCGCCTCGCGCCGCGGGCGCCGGCAGCGCACGCACGTTCCGAAAGAGCAAGGTCCAGTACACGGACGAGTACGCCGAGTAGGCGCCCGTGGCAACAAGCAGGACGCCAAGGAAGAAGACCGCCGCGAAGGACCCCGCCACGATCGCACCGGTCATTCCGCCAATCGCCCAGCCTCCGAAGCCGAGCGCGACGACCGGGATGGCGACCACAACGGCGACGATCGCGAAGGCGATCCCGACCCCAATCGACAGGGCGATCAAGACCAGCCAGCCAAAAGCGACCGCTTTGAACTGCCAGCGAATCATGCGGAAGCCTGTGCTCAAGCTCTCAGCCACGTGGCCATGTTCGAGCACCACAAGGCGCTGGGCGAACTGGAATGCCACGCCGAGCGCGAGCCAGAAGGCCATGGAGACGAGGGAGGCCAAAGCTGCCACGAGCCCGAAGCTCACCGCGGCCGCGGTGGAGCTCATGGCCCCGACGACAGCCGCCAACACCAGTGCGCCGACGAGGAGGCCGGGCACGATTGCGAGCAGGAACGTGAGCAGCCTGAGGCCGGCGATTCGCCAGCCGGTTGCGTAGCCCGCGCGCCAGGCGGTCCCCAGCCGGTATTCGTGGTCCGCATCGTGCTCGACGGCGGCGTGGATGATCCCGCTGGTGGCGATGCAGCCGAGGACGAACATCACGATGCCAAGGACGACGAGTACGGCCAAGATGCCGACGATCCATTCCCAGTTGGCGCTCCAGACGTTCTGGAGGACGGCCCAGCTGGGTCCGTTGTAAGTGCCGGATGTGCCGGGTCGGCGGTAGTTCGTCCCACCGCTCGAGTAATTGAGCACTGTCGCCCCGCCGGCGAGGAAGCCGAGCAGCCACAGATACGGCCGCCGGGCCACGATTTCAAACGATCTTTTGATCAGGTGCGCGTAATTCATTTCTTCTTTTTCTCCTGGTGACAGCATGTGACGGCGGCGACAGAAGGCGAAGTGCCATCAGCCCGACGTCGGAACGACCCCGCGAGCGAGCTCAGGCTTTTGCATGTCCATCAGGCGGACTCCGACGCCGTATGTCAGTAACTGGCCCTGGTGGGTCAGTTCGATGACGATCGCCGCCGCGCGCCGGTCGGACGGCAGAAGGGAATCGAGCTCCTTCGAGATCGAGCTCAATTTCACCGAACCTGCCGGGTGCACGATCGTGGTCGCGTGGAAGCTGATGGTGGCGGGTGGGATGGGCAGAACGAGCGGAGGATGCCGCCGCGGCGTACCGGGACGGTCACCGAGACATGCCTCGCTACCGCGATGTGCCTTGCCTTCCAGCTTTCCGGGGCCACGGCCACAAACAGGCGTTTGCCGGCGGTCTTGTAGACGACGCCGCTCGACCTGGGCTCCCCCGCGGGTGTGACGTAACCGATGACCGCGAACGACGCTCTGTCCAGCTCATGCCACACCTGCTCGCTGGTGACGTGCAACCGGCCGATTTCGCTTGCAGTGACCACCTCTGGTTTCGGTAGACGAGTCGCGATTGCAATGCTTTCCTCCTGCAATCAGTAGGCACCAGCTGTAGGGGTGAGGCAAGGTCCGATTGGCACGCCCTGCCCGGGACGATCGGCCACGTCACCGCCTACGCCCAGCTGCGCCACGACGCTCTCAGCCGTCAATCGGTCCCCGCGGACAAGCGCGCGCGCTCAGCCGCTGCTGCAAACGCCTGGTAGGTCATGGTCGCTGACGCGTCGTTCCACAGCTTTTCACCAACAACCGGCATCGCGGCATGCACGCGATCAAAGGCATCTCGACTCGCGGCGTCGCCCCAGAAATCGAACATGGCCCCAAGCAGACGCGGATCACCACGCGGCATGTTCATCGACTCGTTGCCTTGAGTGAAAATGCTGGGTTGCCATCGCTCGTAGAGATTCCGGGTGTCGATGTGGTCGGCATACCAGGGGGACTTGGGAGTCACGATGTACAGAAACTCCGAGCTCGCGTTGATGATGGGGAACCCGAGCTGGTCGCCGGCCACCGGATCGGACCAGGCAGTGTCCCATTCCTGAAGCGTGATATCTGTGCGGACCGGAATGGTGCCCAACTCGCGGGACAAGCTGCCCCACATCCGGACCGACTTGCCATGATGCCGAAGAAGCGTGTCGAGAAAGTTGACATACGCCCGGTAGCCATCGCCATCCGCAGGGTCATATTCATCCGCCCCGATGGCGATCCGCGGGCCTGTGAACCACGGCACGAGCGCACCCCACAAAGACGCCATGAATGAGTAGGTGTCGGGACTCGCCAGGTTGAGCAGGTTGGCGTGCTGAGGATTGGCGAGATCGGGTCGGTACCGGGTCAGCGCCGCGGCATGGCCGGGGCTGTCGATCTCGGGCGTGATGGTGATACCGCGCACGAGGGCGTACGCCTGCAGGTCCCGGAACTCGGTGTCGGAGTAGGATCCGTCCCTGGCGGCGAGGCCGGGGAACGCCGGGCTGTCGAGGCGAAATCCCCCGTTGTCGTTGAGCTCCAGTTGAAGATCGTTGAACTTGTACCAGGCCAGGTGGCGGATGTACTCCTTGAGTGTGCTGATGGGGACGAACCGGGAGGAGACATCGAGCATGAGGCCGCGTTCCGAATATTGCGGATAGTCCCGAGCCCAGCCGCGAAGCAAGAAAGACGAGCCGCCGGCCACGAGCATCTGCAGCAGGCTGCGGGTGCCATAGAAAACGCCGGCGGGGGAATGGGCGCGGATGTCGACACCAACGCCGATCTCGAGCACATATCCCTCCGTGCCGATCACATCGTCGTCGGCGTGAAGGGTGAGAAACACATCACCCGACACCGGGTATTGGCCCTGAGCGATTTCGAGACGCCTGCCCGTCAAAGAGGCCAGGTCCTCCTGGAAGGCTTCAGCAGTTGGGTTGAGTGTCTCGGCATCGGCCGCGTCGAGCACGATTTGCGCACCATCACGAAGCCTGAAAAAGCCGTCAGAGCCATGCCATTCGCGCAAGGTAGGCACGACCGCGAGCTGTGGATTCAAATCGACTCCGGTCGGAGAGTCGTTCCCGAGGGCGGCGGCGACCGAGACCGGCAATGCCATCAGCGTCAGCGCGCGAGCGATCGTCGCTGAGCTCACGTTTCAACATCATGCCGGTTTCGAGAGGCTGGTTGTCTCTGGAAACTCGATCGGTTATGGTCGGAGGAGACGCGGGGTTCCGGTTGTGTGGCTCATGAGCGCCACGAGGGGGTACGAATGCTGCTCCAACGTCATGTGATGCTGACGAGAGCCGCGGTGGTCGCGGTCACGGTCATCCTTTCTCTATCCCCGGGCCGGCTCGCGGCCGGGGGCGGCTCACCGCTATGGTCGTCGCCGCTTTCGGCCACCAACACGGTGGTGAGCTCGCCGACCAGCGGTGGCGGCTATCCCGAGAACCCGCCGGTGGAAGGCGGCTGCGTCGGTCCCAGCGCCAACAACTTCAACGCCAACCATTCGGAGTCGGAGCTGGCGGTCGAGCCCGGGAGCGAGCAGATCGTGGGTTCTTCCAAGTTCTTCTTCGACAAGTTCTCGACCGGCTACAACTTCTACCTCGGCAGCTACAACATCAACGGCGGCAATCACAGCGACAACATCATCCAGGGCTATGACTGCTCGACCACCGAGACCACGCCCGGCGTCCTCAACCAGAAGATGCCGCCGAGCTGGACCAACACCACGGATCCCAACGTCGGATTCGACACCAAGGGTCGCGTCTACCAGACGATGCTCCCGTTCAACGCCTTCTGGACGAACCTGCACCCCGATGGGGCGATCACCGTCTCCTTCAGCGACGACCTCGGCGCGCACTGGGTGACCGGGAACGGGGGGCAGGCCCTCGAGCAGGTTCCCAACTCCAGCTCTTTCCAGTTCGGCCACGTCGAAGACAAGCAGTGGATCGCGGTCAATCACTACCCGGGAAACAGGTTCCAGGACCACGTCTACGCAACCTGGGACGTGATCAACGGCAACGTCGGCAGCACCGTCAAGCTGCGCATGGCCGTTTCCCGCGATCGCGGGCTGACCTTCGGCCCCGCGGCGACCATCGTGTCGGCCTCGAGTGACCAGATGCGCAACCAGTTCAGCCAGCCGGGGGTCGATCCCTCGGGCGACCTGTATGTCGCATACGCCAACATCGGCGTCAAGACCAACCTGAACGACTTTTTCGTCACGAAGTCGTCCGACGACGGCAAGACTTTCAGCGCGCCGGTCCTGGCCGGGTCGGGGACCTCGATCGGGGTGGCCAGCGGACGCGTGACGAACACGACCTTCCGCGACGGCATCCCGTTCGCTTTCGCGGTGTCCCAGGACTTCCCGGGACATCTCTACCTCGCCTACAACGACTTCAACGGCACGCAGTACAACGTGTTCCTGGTCGAGTCGACCGACGGCGGGCAGACCTGGAGCAAGCCGGTGGCGGGCAGGACCAGGGTCGATCCAACTTCTGCATCGACGTATCGGTTCAGCCCTACAAGGACACTGGAGCCGGCGCAACGCCGGTTGGGGCCAACATCCGCGCGTCGAACTTCACGTGGGATCCGCAGCAGCCCGGCCTCCTGGTCAACCCGGATGGCACGACCACTGACCTCCAAACATTGGGAGGGCTTGGGCAGATGGCCTGCGCCAGCCACAACGACCCATGCCGGCTCGCGTTCATCGGCGACTACTTCGGGCTTGCCATATCGGGCGGCAACATCTACATGCTCTCGGTCTCGACCCACTACCCGTCGAACGTCGAAGCGGACGACGGCTCGATCCTCTACTACCAGCAGCAGGTGCTCGGAACGATCAGCCGGGCGGGCGCAGGGGTGTAGCGGCGGACGATAACTGGACACGCTACAAGCTGCAGCGGAAGCTCTTCTCGATCGGGGAGGACTTCTGGATCGAGAACGAGCACGGGGAGCCGGTCTTCAAGGTCGACGGCAAGGCGCTCAGCATCCGCGAGAAGTTCATCCTCGAGGACCAGGGCGGATCCGAGCTGCTGACCGTCCAGACCGGGCTGATCGCGCTCAGGCCGACGATGGAAATCGAGAAGGCCGGCCGGCTCTATGCGACGGTGACCAAGAAGCTCTTCACCTTGCTGCATCAGCACTACACGATCCAGGTCGAGGGCGGGCCGGCCTATCAGGCTGAGGGCGACATCACCAACCACGAATATGCGGTCACCGGCGACGGCGTCCAGGTCGCCCAGATATCGCGCCAGTGGTTCTCCATCCGCGATGCATACGGGGTCGCCGTGGCGCCGACCGTCGACCAGGCGCTGCTCCTGGCGGCCGCCGTGTGCATCGACGAAATCTCAGAACGGGATAGGGAAAGCCACCGCTAGGATTTGGCCGATGCCGCTGCGAGCCCGCCTCCTGACCGAGCTCGTCGGCACCTTCGCGTTTCTCTCCGTCATCGCGCTGTCGGGTCCGGCCGGGCCCCTGGCGCCGCTTGCGATCGGGGCCGCGCTCATGGGGATGGTCTACATGGGTGGTCACATCTCGGGCGCGCACTACAACCCGGCCGTCTCGTTCGCGATGTTTCTTTCTAGGAAGCTCAGCGCCGCCGACCTGGCCGCTTACTGGGCGGCGCAGCTGGCGGGCGCCACGCTCGCCTTCGCCTTCGGCAAGCTCGTCAGCGGCCACACACCCGGTATTCACCCCGGTGCACAGGCCACGGTGCTGCAGGCGCTGGCGGTCGAGGTCGCGTTCACCGCCGCCCTGGTCCTGGTGATCCTCAACGTCGCCGTGAGCAAGGCGACGGAGGGCAATCAGTACTACGGCCTGGCCATCGGCTTCACGATCGCCGCCCTGATATTTGCCGGCGGCCCCATCTCGGGAGGGGCTTTCAACCCGGCGGTGGGCGTCGGCGCCACCCTCGCCTCAGCGCTGTTCGGCGGCGGCGGCTGGTCGGACCTGTGGATCTACCTGGTCGGCCCGATCACCGGCGCGGGGATCGGAGCGGGCATCTATCGCGCGCTGGGTTGAAGGTCAGACGTCGCGGTTGAAGGCGAGGACCGCGCCGGCGAGCATGACCCCGCCGAGGACACCGACCAGCGCCGCCTCTTCGACGATGCTCATCGTGTGCCCGAGCACGCTCACGCCGAGGCCCAGACCGCTGCCCAGGAACACCTGCCGGATCGCGTCGACCCCGTACGTCAGCGGATTGACCTTCGAGACCACCGCGAGCCAGTCCGGAACGTTGTTGACGGGGAAGAAGACCCCCGCCAGGAAGATCAGAGGAAAGATCAGCACCTGGACCAGGACCTGGAAGCCCTGCTGCGATTGCATGAACGAAGCCACCAGGATCCCGAGCCCCGACAGCGCTGTCGAAAGCACGATCACGATCGGAACCAGGCTCAACACGATTCCCGGGCTGAGCGGTACGTGCAGGAACGGCGCCAGCACCAGCATCATCAGGACCTGGGCGAAGGCGACCATCGTTCCGCCGGCGGCCTTGCCGAACACGATTCCCGTCCGGCCGATGGGCGCCACCAGGATCTCCTTCAGGAAACCGAACTCCCTGTCCCAGACGACCGACATGCCCGCGAACAACGAGCTCGTCAGCACCGTCATCGCGATGAGGCCGGGGTACATGAACTGGATGTAGTTCACGTTTCGCGCCAGCGGCCCCAGGGCCTTTGTGAAGCCGGCCCCGAAGATGAGCAGGAAGAGCAGCGGCATGAACAGGCTCGAGAGCAGGCGGGACCGGTCGCCCACGAAGCGCAGGATCTCCCGGTAGGCGACCACCCACGTGCCGCGCCAGATCTCGATCATCGTCCCCAGCCCCTCAACCCCTGCAGCATCTGATCGCGCTCATCAAGCTCCGAGTCCCTTATCTCGCGGCCGGTCATGGCCAGGAAGACGTCATCGAGCGTCGGCCGCCGCAGCCCCACCGACAGGAGGCGCTGAGGGGAGCGGAGGACGAAATCCGGTAGGAACGTCTCGCCCGCCGGAACATGGAAGCGAACGACCCCGTCCTGAAGGATGGGCTCGAGCTTGTACGTGGCGCGGATCGCTTCGGCGGCGGCCTGGTTGTCGGCGGTGGCGATGGTCACGACGTCTCCGCCGACCTTGTCCTTCAGCCCGTCAGGGGTATCGAGGGCGACGATGCTCCCGTGGTCGACGATTGCGATCCGGCCGCAGTTCTCGGCCTCGTCCATGTAGTGCGTCGTCAGAAAGATGGTCAGCCCTTCGCGACGCCTGAGCTCGTTCAGGTAGTCCCAGATGTGGCGGCGCGTCTGCGGGTCGAGGCCCAGCGTGGGCTCGTCGAGGAACAGCACGCGCGGGTGATGGAGAAGACCGCGCGCGATCTCCAGCCGCCGCTTCATCCCACCTGAGAAAGCCCGGACATTGCCGCGGCGGCGATCCCACAGCTCGACCATCGTCAGGAGGTCCTTGATGCGGCTCTCCCTGAGAGCGCCGGGCATCCCATACGCGTAGCCGTGGAAGCGCAGGTTCTGCTCGGCATTCAGGTACTCGTCGACGGTCGACTGCTGGAAGACCAGCCCGATCGAGCGGCGGACATCGCTCCGATTGCGGCGCACGTCGAACCCGTTGACGGTGGCGGACCCGCTGGTCGGCCTGAGCAGCGTGCACAGCATGTTGATCGTCGTCGTCTTGCCGGCGCCGTTGGGGCCGAGAAAGCCGAACACCTCGCCCTCTTCGACGGTGAAGGACATGCCCTTCACCGCCTCGAGGTTGCCAAAGCGTCGGGCAAGGTCGCGGACCTCGATCATGTTTTCACCTCCCCACCGCGGGAGCGGAGGCTTCGCGTCAGCAGTTCGTGCAGGGCCGCCTGCTCCGGCGCGGCCAGCGATGAGACGCCGGGCGCGGCCGAGAGGACCGAGTCCACCCGCCGCTTGAGGCGCCGTCCCTTGGCCGTCAGCACCAGGTGCTTGACCCGGCGGTCTTTGGCGAGCTGCCGTCTGGCGATGAGCCCGCGAGCCTCGAGCCGGTCGACGATGCCGGTCACGTTAGACGGGTCGCAGTGGAGCTTGCCCGCGGCCCCGCCCATCGGCAGAGCATCACCAAGCTGGTGCAGGAGCATGGCCTGCGGCAGGGTCAGGTTGAGCTTGGACAGCTCGGCGTCGAAGCTGTCCATGAACGTCCGGCTCAGCTCGACCACCAGCCTCACGATGTCTTCTGGCCTGGTGCGTGTCGCCATCTCCATTCAGTCTACTTGACACTTGAAAGGCTGTCGAGTTAGATTGTTGAAGTTTCAACTAATTAGCCAAGGGGCACAACGGACCTGATGAGCCAATCGACCACGACATTCGCCAAGCCCGCCTCAGAAGCCGCCCTGACTTCGTTGGCAGGACGTCTCCGCGAGCGGAACTTCGAAGCCCTGATCGTTTCGACCACCGCCGAAGCGAAGGCGGCCGTGATGTCCCGCATCCCAGAGGGCGCGGAGGTTCACTCGGGCAAGTCCAAGACCCTGGAGGACATAGGTGTCTTCGGCGAGCTGATGGAATCCGATCGCTACGACTTCCTACGCAAGCGCCTGTTCAAGATGGATCGCAAGACCCAGATGCGCGAGATCACCAAGCTAGGGGCTGCGCCCGACTATATGGTCGGCAGCGTGCATGCGGTGACCGAGGCCGGCCAGCTGGTGACCGCGTCCGCCAGCGGCAGCCAGCTCGGGCCCTATGCATCCGGCGCGGGCAGGCTGATCCTCGTGGTCGGCAGCCAGAAGGTGGTCCCCGACCTCGATGCGGCCCTGCAGCGGATCACCGAATACGTGCAGCCATACGAGGACGCGCGCCTGCGTGAGCAGATGGGCGTCGGCACCCAGCTCGCTCGAATCCTGATCCTCGAGAGGGACTACAACCCCGGCCGCACGACGGTCATCCTGGTGCGCGAGCCGGTCGGCGTCTGAGCCCGACCTGTAACGCGGGTTGGTAGTAGCCAGTGGGGGCTGCGGTCCTACTACTCTGCATCCTGGAGGACGTGATGACGAAACTCGTTCGTGAGCTCATGGTCGGGACGGCCTGTTTGGCAGCGTTCATGCTGGTGGGCGCGACGTCGGCGCTTGCCATCGAGAGCCCGACCACACGCCAGCCTGGGGCCCCGGCCAACACCTGTGGCGACAGCAACCCGGTCACGCCAGGTGCGTCGGCGACGGCAGCCGGTTCGCCCTTCAACTCGGCCGGGCAGGCGGGGCTCGTGTACGCGGGCAACCCCGACACCGCGTCGCTCGCACACTCCAACAGCACCGCCACGGTGTCGCAGTACGACGTCGCGTGCGTCAGGCTCAGCCACTAGAGCTCAGGCCCGGGCGGGCCTGGCGCGCGGCCAGGCCCGCCCCGCAGGACTCAGCCGAGGGCCGCGACCACGTTGGAGAAAACGTTCTGGATCTGGTTCCCCATGGTGAGAAGAATCACGATGACCACGATCGAGACGAGGACCAGGATCAACGCATACTCAACCATGCCCTGACCCTGCTGCCCATGGGTTGCCAACCATCGCCGAAGCATCTGCACATCACCTCCTTTCGGTGTGGTTTCCACGCGGACGCCACCGTCTCGGCACAACGGGGGAGTTCAGCTTTCCTTAACTTCGGTGTAACGACAAGTCTTAATGGTTTCGATTAGCTGAACTAATATGTGCGGATGTCGAAGCCAAGCTTCACCATCGAGCAGCTTCGATCGTTCCTGAGCGTCGCCGAGCTCGAGCACGTCTCCCACGCGGCCGCTTCCCTCCACCTGACGCAGGGCGCGGTCACGCAGCAGATCCACCACTTCGAACAGGCTCTCGGCCTGCGCCTTTTCGAGCGCAGCGGTCGTGGCGTCAGGCTGACGGATGCGGGCCGGGCGCTGGCGCTGACCGCCCGTTCGGCTCAGCGCGGATTCGAGGTCGTTGAGGATGCGGCGCGGGCCATCAAGATGCTGGAGGCCGGGTCCCTTCATCTCGGCGCGAGCCCGACGTGCGCGACCCTTTACCTCCCACCGCTATTGGCTCCGTTCACGCGGCGTTTTCCACTTGTGAGCCTCGACATCGTCGTCGAGCCGTCGATGGAGATCAGTGACCGAGTCCGCGCCGGGGCTCTCGACTGCGGCCTGATCGAGGGCGAGGGCCGCGGCGATCTCGTCGAGCTGGTCATAGCCCGCGACGAGCTCGTGCTGGTCTGCCAGCCCGAGCACCCTCTCGCCAGGCTCAGCCGTATCAGCCCAGCACAGCTGGAGGGGCACCGCTACATCGGGCGCGGGCCGGCCTGGGGCGCCGAGGCGGTCGTGCGGGAGATGCTCGCGGGTTCGTACGACCGCCTCGAGGTCCTCAATTTGGGGCACCCCGAATATGTGCGCGCGGCCGCAATCGCCGGGCTCGGCTGGGCGGCCATGCCCTTGCTGGCCATCAAAGACGACTTGGCCGCGGGGACACTGAAGCGGTTGCCGGGATATTCGGGCGACCGCCTGATCCGCGCCATCCGGCGCGCGCCGGAGGGCGGACCGACGCTGGAGGAGTTCTGGCGTCATCTTGTGAGAACCAGCCCCAAGACCACGGATTAAGATTCCAGCTTGTAGCGGCGGATCGGCAATCGCGAGGTGATGGCAGTGCGCAAATCCTGGTTGCTCGCGGTGGTGGCGCTGGCTGCGGTGGCGTGCGGAGGGGGCACCTCTTCCGGGCCGGCGACCGGCTCGACGATCGTCCTGGGAGCGCCGCTCGGCCTCACCGGCTCCCTGGTCAAGGAATCGAACCTCACCCAGCAGGGCTACAGCCTCTGGCTCGACTGGATCAACACACGTGGAGGCATCGTGGTCAACGGGGTCAAGCACCCGGTCACGATCAAGTATTACGACGACACCAGCAGCGCCAACCAGTCGGCGGTGCTGATGCAGAAGCTCATCACCGAGGACAAGGCGAATTTCCTGCTCGGTCCGTACGGCAGCGCCGCCACGGCGACGGACGCCGCCGTCGCCGAGCAGAACCAGATCCCGATGGTGGAGGCCAACGGCGCGGCACAGTCGATCTTCAACCAGGGTTACAAGTACACGTTCGGCGTGCTCAGCCCGGCCAACAAATACCTCCAGGGCGTCCTCGACATGGCGGCCACGCTGAGCCCCAAGCCGACGACCATCGCGATGCTGAGCGCCGATGACAACTTCAGCCTCGAGGTGGCCAACGCAATCGTCACGTACGCGCCCACCAAGGGCATGACCGTCGTCCTGTTCAAGAAGTACAAGAACGGCGCTACCAATCTCTCGGCCGAGGTGCAGGCCGCCAAGGCCGTCAACCCTGACATCGTGCTCAACTCCGGCCACCTGACGGAGGCGATCGCCATCAACAAGGCGGCCAAGCAGCAGAAGCTGAACGCAAAGATCTTCGCGTACTCGGTCGGTCCTTCCACCCCCGACTTCATCACCGCCCTCGGCAAGGACGCCGACTTCGTCTACGACGGCTCCCAGTGGACGCCGCAGGTGAAGTACACCCCGGCCTTCTATCTCAGCGAGGCCGACTACGTCGCCGCATACAAGGCGAAGTTCCCCGGGATTGGCGATCCCGACTACCACGTCGCCGAGTCGACAGCCGCGTGCCTTGCGCTCGAGCGCGCCATCGAGAACGCGGGGTCCCTCGATCCCAAGAAGGTTCGCGACGCCCTCGCCGCGCTGGACGTGACGGTCTTCTTCGGACAGATCAAGTTCGACAGCCGAGGGATCAACATCTACAAGCCGATGGTCGTCGAACAGATCCAGGGTGGCACGCACCACACCGTGTTTCCACCTGACGTCGCGGACGCCCAGCCCATGTACCCGACCCCGAACTGGGACTCCCGCTAGCCACCGTTGATCGACTTCGTCCAGCTGGTCATCCTCGGCCTGCTGGCCGGAGGTGTCTACGTCGCGGTGGGCGTGGGCTTCGGCCTGGTCTGGGGCGTCCTCAACATCGTCAACCTCGCGCATGGGGCGCTGGTGATCGTGGGCGGCTACCTGACCTGGCAGCTTTTCACGGCGCTCCACATCGACCCGTTCCTCACCCTTCCGGTGGACGCCGTTGCGCTCTTCGTGGTCGGCTATACGCTCCAGCGCGGCGTGATCAACCGGATCATCAGGGCCCCGCTGCTGTTCACCTTCCTGCTCACCTTCGGCATCAACCTGGTCATCGTCAACATCCTCCTCGCCATATTCGGATCCGACTTCCGCTCGGTCACGCCGGCTTATTCCGGCCAGGGGCTGGAGCTCGGGAGCGTGGTGATCCCGTACGTGCCGCTGATCTCCCTGGGCGTGGCCGTCGTGCTTGCCGCTGCGCTGGCGCTCGTTCTGAACCGCACACGGATCGGGCTCGCCATCAACGCCATCGCGGCCGACCGTGACGCCGCCCAGCTCGTCGGCATCGACCTGCGCCACGCCTACGCCGTCACGTTCGGGCTGGGCGCCGCCTGCGCGGGAGTCGCCGGCGGCCTGATCGCGATGATCCAGGCGATCACGCCAACAGCGGGCGAGCCATACACGCTGCAGGCCTTCGTGGTCGTGATCCTGGGCGGGTTGGGGAGGGTCAGCGCCACCGTCGTCGGAGGGCTGGCCTTCGGCCTGGTCGAGGCTTTCGGTCAGTCCATCCCAGGCTCCGGCTCCGTTTTCGCCAACGCGATCGCGTTCGGCCTCATGGTCCTGGTCCTGGTCACGCGACCGCAGGGCCTCATGGGACGGCTGCGATGATCGCGAACGCCGCCTCGACGAGTCGCTGGCGGCGGATGTTCCTGATCGTGGGCGCGATCATCGTCGCGTACGCGCTGCTCGCGCCGCTGACGTCCCTCGACGCGGCCCAGTCGGCCAACGTTCCTCTCCTGGCGGACCGGCTCTGGTTCCGGATCGCGACGATCATCGCCATGTTCATCGTGATGGCGACCGCGTGGAACATCATCGGCGGGATCACCGGGTATGCAGCCTTCGGCAACGTCGCCTTCTTCGGTATCGGCGCATATACGACCGGCATGCTCATCGCCAAGGCAAGGTGGCCTTTTCTTGCCGCCCTGCCGCTGGCGCCGGTCGTCGCGGCGGCTTTCGCGGCCCTCGTCGGTCTACCGCTGCTCAGGCTGCGCGGTCACTACTTCGCCGTCGCCAGCCTCGGAGTCGGCGTGGCGGTGGGCGAGCTGGTCCAGAACATCGACTATCGCGGCCAGCCTTTGTTCGGTGGCGCCAGCGGGCTCTTCCTACCCATCTACTCGATCGACAACCGCGGCCTTTTCTTCTTCTACCTGATGTCGGGCGCGGCGGCCGTCGCGATCGCCGTCACCTGGTGGGTGCTGCGCAGCCGGTTCGGCTACGGCCTGATGGCCATCCGCGAGAACGAGGAGGCGGCGGCCGTGCTCGGCGTCAACACCACCGCCTACAAGGTCATGGCCTTCGCGCTTGCCGCGGCCCTCACGGGCCTGGCGGGCGGGATCTTCTCCCAGTGGAACGTGTTCATCAACCAGGACAACGCGTTTCCGATCGAATACAACGTCCAGATGATCCTGATGGCTCTGCTCGGCGGCACGGGGACGGTGTTCGGCCCCGCCGCCGGCGCCGTCCTGCTGCAGCTGTTGATCCAGTTCCTCGGCGGCACCCTGCCGATCTCGTTCGACATCCCGTTCGTCTCGGATACGGTGCGCCCGATCCTCGCCCAGATCATCCTCGGCCTACTCCTGGTCGGGGTCGTCATCTTCGTGCCCCGCGGAGTGATCGACTTCTTCGGCGGTCGCAGCCGGCTGGGCCTGTCCTACCTTCGCCGGTCGCTGCGGGAAACGTCGCTCTGAGCGAGCCCGCAACGCCGCAGCTCGAGCTTCGCAATGTCACCAAGCGGTTCGGAGGCGTGGCCGCGGTCGACGGCGTTTCCTTCGAGGTGGCCATGGGCGAGATCGTCGGCATCATCGGGCCCAACGGCGCCGGCAAGACGACGCTCCTGAACTGCATCAGCGGCATGCACCGGCTCGACGGCGGCGACATCCGCTGGCAGGGCGCGTCGATCGCCGGCATGCCGCCCCACCGGGTCGCGAGGCTCGGTATCGGCCGCACCTTCCAGATCGTCCGTCCCTTCGGCTCGATGACCGTGCTTGAGAACGCCGCCGTGGGCGCTCTCTTCGGCAGCGCGGACGCCCGGCGCGGGCCGAAGGAGGCGTTCGCGCTGGCCGATGAGGTGCTGGGGCTGGTCGGCCTGAAGAGCAAGGCCAACCATCCCGTGTCGGCGCTGACCATCCCCGACCGCAAGCGACTCGAGGTCGCTCGCGCCGTGGCGACCAGGCCGCACCTGCTGCTGCTCGATGAGGTGATGGCCGGGCTCAACAACGTGGAGATCGACGAGGCCCTCGAGATGGTGAGGACGGTCCACGCGACCGGCGTCACCGTGCTCCTGATCGAGCACGTCATGCGCGTGATCATCGGCGTCTGCCGCCGGGCGATCGTCCTGGATGGCGGCCACGTGCTGGCCCAGGGGGAGCCGGAGGTCGTGCTTCGGGACGAGCGGGTGATCCAGGCATACCTGGGCGAGCGTTATGCAAAAAGAATCAAGCCCTGAGCCGCTGCTCGAAGTTCGCGGGCTGACCGCCGGCTTCGACGCCGGACCCGTGCTGTTCGGGATCGACCTCGACGTGGCGCGCGCGGAGCTGGTCGCCCTGGTCGGCGCCAACGGCGCCGGCAAGTCGACGCTGCTTGGGGTGCTGAGCGGGCTGGTCCGTGCCGGCGCCGGATCGATCAGCCTGGCTGGAGAGGACGTGACCAACGCGCGTCCGGAGGTGCTCGTCCGGAAAGGCATCGCGCACGTCCCGCAGGGGCGCCGCCTGTTCGGGACGATGTCCGTCGAGAAGAACTTGCTGCTGGGGGCTTACCTCCGGCGCGACGGCGAGGTCCGCGACGACATGGCCCGAGTGCTGGAACACTTCCCGGCGCTCAAGGACAAGCTGTCGCGCGAGGCGGGCACGCTTTCGGGCGGCGAGCAGCAGATGGTGGCCATCGGCCGCGGGCTGATGGCCAGGCCGAAGGTCCTCATGGTCGACGAGCTGTCACTCGGCCTCGCGCCCAAGATCGTGGATCACCTGATCGACGTCGTGCGGGAGATCAACCGCGACGGCACTGCCTTGATCCTCGTCGAGCAGGACGTCCTCGTCGCGCTCGACGCCGCGAATCGCGCTTACGTCCTGGAGAACGGCAGGGTCGTGCTGAGCGGACCCGCCGCCGAGGTGCGAGACGACCCGGGCGTGCGCAAGGCCTATCTCGGCCTGTGATGCGGTGAAGTAGCCTTGGGGTCATGCTCAAGGTTGCGGTCAGGCTTCCGGCCGCGATCGACAACGTTGGGGAGTACCTGGCGGACGTCACCGCCCTGGAGGCCGCCGGCGCGGACTCGATCTGGGTGGATGACACCGCGCTCGACCCCTGGGTCATTCTCGGTGCGCTGGCGGCGGTGACCCATCGAGCAGGGCTGGGCTGCCAGCTCACCTCTTTGGCCAGATGGTCGCCTTCGCGGCTTGGCCCATCGGCGGCCGCGCTGCAAACGTTGAGCCGCGGCCGGATCGTGGTCGGGCTTCCGCGCCGGGGCAATCACGTCAACCATGTCGCGGCCTTACGCGCGACCGGGGCGCGGATATTCACGATCGGAGCTCCGGACGCATCGGGCGACGGCGTCATCGTCACCGTCGAGTCGGCTGACCAGCTGCATCGAGCAGCCGGCACGCTTACAGAGGTTTGGGCCGCGATCGCGATCCCGCCGGACCGCGAGGCCTGGACCCAGGCTCTCAGCGCTTATGAAGGGGCGGGGGCCACCGGGTTGATCGTCGGGTGGAACGCCCGCCTGGTCGACCTTCTTCGGAATCCAGAGCCCGATGATCGAGCCGACCTGTTGATGTCGACCGGATGAAAACTTGACACCAATCAGGGCCTGAGCTAGGTTCAGGCTGCTGCGGCCATTGGTTGATGGGGAGGCTACTTTGCCGACCGTAACACGTCGGGATTTTCTCAAGGCCGGAATGGCCGGTGCGGGGGCCCTTGCGGCCACCGGGCTCGGTTTCGATATCGCCGTGGCCGAATCCACCAAGGTCAAGCAGAACCTTCGGATCTCCGGCGCCAAGGAGTCGCATTCGGTCTGCCCCTACTGTGCCGTCGGCTGCTCGCTGGTCGCATATACCCGCCAGAACAGCGACGGCAGCGTCCAGCTGCTTCAGATCGAGGGTGACCCCGACAGCCCGGTCAACGAAGGCCGCCTGTGCCCCAAGGGCGCCACCGCGATGCAGCTGGCGATCTCGCCTCGCCGCGTCGAATCGCCGCAGTACCGAGCGCCCGGGGCGACTGGATGGAAGAGCGTCTCCTGGGACTTCGTGCTGAACAAGATCGCCCAGAACATCAAGGCGTCGCGCGACGCCACGTTCGTGACCACAGACGGAAACGGCAACATCGTCAACCGGACCGAAGGCATCGCCTTCGCGGGAGGCGCCGCGTTCAGCTCGGAGGAAGGCTACTTCGCCACCAAGCTGATGCGGGGCCTGGGACTGGTTTACCTCGAGCAGCAGGCCAGGGTTTGACACGGCCCCACGGTGGTCAGTTTGGCCGCCACATTCGGACGGGGAGCGATGACGAACCACTGGCGCGACATCAAGAACGCTGATCTGATCCTGATCAACGGCGCCAATCCAGCCGAGGCGCACCCGGTCGGCTTCCAGTGGTTCCTCCGCGCAAAGCTCGACCGCGGGGCCAAGATCATCCACGCGGATCCGCGGTTCACTCGCACCTCGGCCGTCGCCGACATGTACCTCCGCATCCGCACCGGCACCGACGTCGCCTACTTCGGCGGGCTGATCAACCACGTGCTGCAGAACAACCTCTTCCAGGACGTGTACGTGCGGCACTACACGAATGCGTCTTTCATCGTCAAGGCGGGATTCGTTTTCAAGGACGGCCTCTTCTCGGGGTACAACCCCGCCAAGCGCACCTACGACATCGGCACCTGGAGCTACGAGACCGGCGCTGACGGGTTCGCCAAGCGCGACCTGACCCTCCAGGACGAGCGGTCGGTGTTCCAGCTCATGAAGGCGCACTACTCGCGCTACACCCCCGACGTCGTCTCGAGCATCACGGGCATACCCGTCGACCAGTTCAACAAGGTGGCGGACCTGGTCGGCCAGATGGGCAAGCCCGACAAGGTCATGACCGTCGTTTACGCCGTCGGCCTGACGCATCACACGACCGGCGGCCAGCTCATCCGCTCGGGGGCGGTCCTGCAGTTGCTCCTCGGCAGCATGGGGCGACCGGGTGGCGGCATGAACGCCGAGCGCGGCCACGCCAACATCCAGGGCAACACCGACCATGCGATCTCGTGGGAGATCCTTCCGGGATACCTCAAGATCTCCGCCCCCGGCCAGAAGAACCTCGACGACTATGTGGCGCAGAGTGCACCCAAGAAGTCGGACCCCAACTCGTGGAACTTCTTCGGCACCAACTACCGCAAGTTCATGGTCAGCACTCTCAAGGCGTGGTACGGGGACGCTGCGACCAAGGCCAATGAGTTCGCCTTCCACTACGTGCCCAAACCGGCCCAGAACTCATCGTGGATGTCGATCTACGACCAGGCGCTCAAAGGCAAGATGGAGGGCCTGATGCTCTCCGGCATGACCGCCGCCAGCATCGGCCCGGACGCCAACCAGGTGCAGCAGGCGCTCGCCAACCTCAAGTGGCTGGTGGTCATGGACGCGCTGCCTACGACCAGCTCGGAGTTCTGGCGCGCGCCTGGCACCGACTCGAGCCAGGTCAAGACCGAGGTCTTTCTGCTCCCGGCCACTCACTGGATCGAGAAGGATGGATCGTTCACCAACAGCGGGCGCTGGGCGCAGTGGAAGGACCAGGTCATGCCGCCCCACGGCCAGGCCCGCCACGACCACTGGATCCTGGCCGACATCTTCAACCGCGTGAAGACGCTTTACCAGCAGCAGGGCGGCAAGTTCCCAGACCCGATCATGCACCTGACGTTCGCTTACAAGGACCCGTCGAAGCCCGAGCTGGACGAGATCGCCAAGGAGATCAACGGCAAGGACCTTTCCACCGGCAAGCAGATGACCTCCTTCGCCAATCTCAAGGACGACGGCACGACCACGACCGGCGACTGGATCTACACCGGCAGCTATCCCGACACCGGAAACCTGATGAAGCGCCGCAGCGGCATCCAGGATCCCAAGACGAACGACCCGACCGGCATGGGCTTCTACCCCAACTGGGCGTGGAGCTGGCCGCTGAACCGGCGGGTGCTGTACAACCGGGCCTCAGCCGATCTCGACGGCAAGCCGTGGGATCCGACACGGCCGGGCATCACCTGGAACGGCTCGAAGTGGGTCGGGGACGTACCCGACTACCCGCCGACGATGGACCCCCACGATCCGAAGGCGTGGCTGCCTTTCATCATGAACGGCGAGGGCGTCGGCCGGCTGTTCAGCAATGGCATGGTGGACGGCCCATTCCCCGAGCACTACGAGCCGGTCGAGTCGCCGGTCACCAACCCGCTGCACGCGAGCAACTCGGCTTCGCCCGTCGCCTTCCTCTACGACCAGGCCGCCGGAAGGCCGAACCGGTTCGGCACCGCCACCGAGTTTCCCTACATCGCGACCAGCTACCGGCTCACCGAGCACGAGCACTACGTCACCCAGCACGTTCCGCACCTGGTCCAGCTGCAGCCAGAGCCCTTCGTCGAAATCCCCTGGGAGCTGGGCGAGGCCAAGGGCATCAAAACGGGCGACAAGGTCCGCGTGTCGTCGAAGCGCGGCAAGGTCGAAGTGCTCGCGGTGGTGACCAAGCGCCTCGGCCCGATGACGGTCGCGGGGCAGAAGGTGTTCCAGATCGGCATCCCCATCCATTGGGGCTATGTCGGCATCCCCGCCGAGCGTGACCCGAACCACGGCCGGTACTGGCTCGCCAACGCGCTCACGCCCTTCGTCGGCGATGCGAACTCGCGCACGCCCGAGTTCAAAGCCTTCCTGGTCAACCTGGAGAAGATGTGATGGCGAGAGCAGCCGTCGCCGCCGGCCCGTTTGCGGATCGGCGCGGCCGCACTGAGGACCTGCTGGGCCGGCACCCGTTCGCCCGCGAGCTGCTGGACTTCTACGGCGCCTTGTTGGGAGTTCAGGAGCACGCGTATGAGGAGGCGATCTCGGCGAAGCCTCCTGCCCGCGATCTGGTCGCTTACGTGGCCGAGGTGGTGGTGCCCGCAGTCGTTGATGTGAGCATCGCCGCCGGTCCTTTCAACCTGCGCGAGGACGTGGCCCGCTGCCTCGAAACCGCCGACCCGCGGGACATCGTCGCAGCCTGGTTGCGGGGCGAAGACCAGTCGATGGTCGACCGATTCCTGGCCCGGGCGTCATTGGGGCCGATCCTCGAAGCCCTGGGCATCGAGGCCGCAGCCGCCTGCGCCGGCCCGCGCGACGCGCGCCACTGCCCGTGGTGCGGAGGACCGCCGCAGCTCAGCTACTTCGCGGTCGCGGGCGAAGACCTCGCCGCCGGCGGCCGTTTTCTCGTGTGCGCGCGCTGCAGCTCGAGCTGGGGTTTCGCCCGGATGACCTGTCCCGGCTGCGGCGAGGACTCGAGCTCGCGCCTGCCGATCTTCAGCGAGCAAGGGACGTTATCCGGCGAGCGCGGCAGCGTCGTACGCGGGCTGCAGGGGAAGCTCGAGGTCCAGGACGGCAGCGGCCCAAGGCCGGTCTTCCCTCACATCCGCATCGAAGCATGCGAGACGTGCCGGCACTACCTGCTCAGCATCGACCTTGCCGCCGCCCAGGCGGCGGTCCCCGAAGTCGACGAGCTGGCCGCGCTGCCGCTCGACCTTTACGCAAGAGAGCGGGGCTATTCGAAGATCACCCCCAACCTGATGGGTTTCTAGAGTGTCCCGCCCCCGATGTTCCTTGCATCTTCGCGGCCTAGTCGGCCGGGCGCCTACGGCGCTGAAGCCGGCGTCGCCTCCTGCGCGCGCTCGGTCACGCATCTGCGCGATGCGCTCCCTCACGTGCTCGTCGGCTCCTTGGCTCCGGCCGCCGATGCCGCGAAATATGCGGCGGACCTCGGGGGCGAGACACTGATGGCGGTCACCATCAAGCCTGGCGAGTCGTACGGCTTCTTCACCGACACCAGCATCTGCATCGGCTGCAAAGCGTGCGAGGTGGCCTGCAAAGAGTGGAACCAGCTCCAGGGCAACGAACCGAGCTTCCTGGCTGACAGCTACGACAACACCGGCCAGCTCGATGCCCAGAACTGGCGCCACGTGAAGTTCATCGACGACGTTCCCACTCAGTCGGCCAACGCGGGCAACGGCACCGCCTTCCTGATGATGTCCGACGTCTGCAAGCACTGCAAGCACGCGAGCTGCATGGAGGTCTGCCCGACCGGCGCCATCATCCGCACCGAGTTCGACACCGTATTCATACAGCAGGACGTCTGCAACGGCTGCCGGAACTGCGTGGCCGCCTGTCCCTACAGCGTGATCGCGATCAATCAAACTACCGGCACCGCGCACAAGTGCACGCTCTGCTACGACCGGCTCCAGGGCGGGCTCGAACCTGCCTGCGCCAAAGCGTGCCCCACCCAGTCCATCCAGTTCGGACCTCTGGCCGAGCTCCAGCAGGCGGCCGACGTGCGGCTTGCCGCATTGCACACGCAAGGGATCGACCAGGCTCAGCTGTACGGTCGCGACGACAAGGTCTACGGAGGGCTGAACGCTTTCTTCCTGCTCATGGACAAGCCGGAGACCTATGGGCTCCCGAACGCCGACAATGCCGGCCTGCCCTCCCGCAACGACCTGGGCGGGTACATCGGCGCGCTGGTGACGGCGGTGCTCGGCGTCGTCGCGGGCATCGTCGCGTTCCGGCGGCGAGGGGCGACGCCATGATCTACCTCGCCGCCGAGCACTTCGTGCGCGCGCCGCAGTGGACGTGGTACATCCTCGCCTACTTTTTCTTCGCCGGGCTCACCGGCGGCTCCTACGCGCTGGCGACGCTCCTCCGTCTCGTGGGAGAGCCGCGCGACGAGGCGGCGGCACGCCTCGGCTTCTACGCGAGCTTCGTCACCCTGCTGTTCTGTCCGGTGCTCCTCACAACGGACCTCGGCGCGAGCTGGTCGAAGTTCTGGCACATGCTCATCGACGTCACACCTGGGGAGGTGGGCCTCAGCTTCAAATACTGGTCGCCGATGTCGGTGGGCGTGTGGGCGCTGCTGATATTCGGCTTCTTCGCGGCCGTGTCCGCGCTCGAGTCGTTCGTGCTCGATAGGCGAGATCGCGACGCCATCGGTGATCCGGGCCGGCCGATCGGCGGGGTTCTCGGCCGGGCGTTCAACGCCGTCGGCGCGATCGTCGCCCTGTTCATCGCGTCTTATACGGGGGTGCTTCTCAGCGTCAGCAACCAGCCTGTGTGGAGCGACACGTGGATGCTCGGCGGGCTGTTCCTGGCCTCCGGCCTGGCCGGCTCGGCGGCGCTTATCGCGCTGCTGAGCGCCTTCCGGCCCGCCGCGGCGTT